>SAMEA3663105__coassemble_475_pt1 | contig 27374 bp, 19 predicted proteins | sample SAMEA3663105__metabat2_low_PE_034 | metagenome-assembled genome bin SAMEA3663105 (sample SAMEA3663105) | pig gut metagenome | biome: pig gut; feature: pig-associated habitat; material: faeces | place: Denmark | collected 2012
GAATAATCTCACGAGACTTTTTATTTATGCAATACGGCTTAGTTCGGATGGTTACGTTCATTTTGTAAAATACGTTCATAATAATAGTGCAGGAAGTAAACCATTGTTCTTACTTACTGCACTATTATTTTACTGAATGAATTCCACTTGAAGTGGTTTCATTTTCATGCCGAATTCTTTGCGTAACTTTTCAAACAATGCCATGGTGTCTTTGGCAAACCCCTGCCCTTTCCAACTGCTGGTATTGGTTATTAACACCCAACATTGATGGGTGTCAGGATAACGCACAACTAAAGCACTTGAACCCGAAAGCGTGCCCGTACGCGTCCAAGGCTTACCCTTGGGGGTAAAATTCCAACCTATTGAAAAGTGATGTTCTCCCTTATCCTCGGTCATTGTTTTTACCGAAGTCTCGCTCAATATGTCGGGATAATGTTTATCGCCATCAATGGCTGAAACAAAGTGACAGAGTTCGGCAGCCGATGCACACCAAGCACCTGCACCAGCTGAGCTGGTAATGTCGTTCTCGCCATAGCACTTTACCACCATACGGCCACTATTGTTGTACTCATAAATGGGTTCGGCCTCTTTGTGCATGTAATACTTCACCTCATTAGGGTGTCGGTTATTGTAATAATTGCCTGCTATTTTAAACCCAAAGCAGCCAGCAGGATAGAGTACTTGTCGCTGTATGAACTGCTCATAAGGTTGCCCTGAACATTTTTCAATAACCATTGACAATAGTAAGTATCCTATATTGCAATACTTTTGCATGTCGCCACCAGGTTCATAGCCCAACCTACGCTTTAGCACAATGCGCAGCAAGGTGCGGTGGTCAGGTGGAGTAGACAAATGGTTCTGCATCATAATGTAGCGTGTTGAAAAAACTGGGTCACCCGCTGCACGTGTAAAGCCTGCCTTGTGACGCAGCAAGTCTTCAATTGTTATATTAAAATATCGCTTATCAGTAATAACATTGGTATATGCCGTATCATTCAACACTGCATGTGGACCAAACACATGATCAGTCAGACGCAACTTACCCATTTCGCATAAGCGCATGATGCCCGTGGCTGTTATTAGTTTTGACACCGAAGCTATACGTAATATATTGTAGGGTTGCATGAGTTGTTGTTTTTCCTTTTCAGCCCATCCATAGCCCTTGGCATACACCAATGAATCATTGCGCGAAACAGCCAATTGTGCGCCATTTATTTCCCAGCGCTTTAAATATTTCGTTATCATGCTGTCCATGCGTGCTGAACCATCAAACACAGATCTATCATTTTTTAAAGAATCGTTGATGTGAGGCAACACCTCCTCAGGGTTCTGTGCCAATGTTTTTTGGTAGTTTTCACTATTGCAATGACGCACCCACATAATGGGCACACCAATCATTATAATCAACACTACGATAAGGCGAATAACTTTACGTTTGCTCACCCTTCTTCCTTTTTTCTTCGTTCTTTGTTTTTGTGTCATCACTTTTTCTTAACGAATAATATGCTTATTAAGGCCGATATGGCCAAGAGCATAGGATAGTATAAATAAGGAATTATTTTTACCGGACTAACCAATGCCAGTCCGCTTGCCATTAACAATTGCGCCCCATAGGGAATGAGACCTTGCACCACACATGAGAATATATCAAGCAGACTGGCCGCGCGCCGTTTATCAACCCCATAACGATCACTGATATCCTTTGTTATAGAGCCGACAGAAAGTATGGCTACCGTATTATTTGCAGTACAACAATTAGTGAGAGCTACCAATGCCGATATGCAACATTCTGCTCCACGTGTGCTATGTACACGACGTGTTAGCGCACGCACTAAATAAGTTACGCCTCCACCCTTGCGCACCACAGCTAATAAGCCACCAGCCATCATAGAGATGAGTATTAAATCGCCCATACCTGTTATTCCCTTAGCCATTGACAAAAGCCATCCTTGTAGGGTGTAACCACCATCGGCAATTCCTACAATGCCTGTCAACATTAGTCCTAAAGTTAGAACCAACAATACATGCAAGCCACAAAGGGCTGTTATCAACACAACGGCATAAGGTAACACACGCCATAAGTGTATTTCACCTTGTGACACATACCCCCCTTGACCACTACCCTGCCCCAAACAAACATATACTATAAAGCACAATATGGCAGCAGGAAGGACTAAACGAAAGTTGGTGCGAAACTTATCACGCATAGAGCAACCTTGTGTTCGCGTGGCAGCCACCGTAGTATCTGAAATAAATGACAAATTGTCACCAAAGAAAGAACCGCCCACTACCGCAGCTACCATAAGCGGTAACGTGATACCTGTTCGCGTAGCTAATTCAGCAGCCACGGGTACAAGGGCTACTATCGTGCCTACAGACGTGCCTATGCATATAGACACAACACACGCAGCAAGGAATAAACCTGCCAACAAGATGTTACTGGGCAATATTTTGAGGGTTAAATCAACAGTTGCTGTCACAGCTCCCATATCTTTCGCCGATGAAGCAAAGGCGCCTGCTAAAATAAAAATCCACACCATTAGCAGCAATTCACTATTGCCTGCTCCATGTGAAAAGGCTTTTACACGCTCCTCAACACTATAGCCACGCAGAGTAAGCAAAGAGCCCATGCCAGCTATTAAAAAAACAATGGTCATGGGCACACTTGAGAAATCGCCCATTAACCACCCCATACCTGCCATTAATATCGCTAATAATACTAAGGGCATAAGTGCTAACCAACCTCGACGTGGGGGACGGAGCCGACGGTCTTCACGCTTTTTTGTAATCATTCTTTTTGCATTTGAGTGCAAAGTTAAAAAAAAATATGTACCTTTGCGCATAGTTGAATGGGCTAATTTGCTCATTGGTTATTGAAGTTGTCTAAACTTTTATGAATTTCAAGGTTTGCCTTTATTTTTTAATTAAGATAGGCTGCACCTCGGTATAGATGGCAAGCGAGTTTGCATTTTTGCTCTCGGCTTTGCACTATCTTCAAGACGATTTTAGGACTTGAAGAGGCCGTGTAGTGAGCTACATGACCGATAAAAGGCATAAAAGAGGTCAAGAAGAAAGATGAAGATTGATTTCAGAAGAAATAAAAGTATTGAATTTTACTTTGTCAGAAAAATTTAGACCAGTTTCAAAACTAATCTTCATCAGAAAACTTAAGACGAATTCATTAAAAGAAGAGCTATTACCCATCAACACACTCATGAATATTTACTTTACAAGCAAAATCACACAATATCATGCTTAAGCAATTTATCAACGGCCGCATTCTCACACCACAGGGATGGTTAGAGGGCGGTTCTGTTATCGTTGAAGGCAACAAAATTAAAGCCGTAGCTAACTGCGACTTACACGTAGAAGGAGCTGAAACCATTGATGCTAAGGGGTGCGCAATTGTTCCTGGTGGCATTGAAATGCACGTTCATGGTGGTGGAGGACGCGACTTCATGGAAGGCACTGAAGAAGCTTTTCGTGTTGCAGTAAATGCACACATGAAGCACGGTACAACCTCTATTTTCCCAACTCTGTCGTCATCAACTGTCCCCATGATTGAAGCTGCCTGCGAGACATGTGACAAGTTGATGGCTGAAGAAAATAGCCCCATCCTAGGATTGCACCTTGAAGGTCCTTACTTTAACCCAGCACAAGCTGGTGCTCAAATTCCTGAATGGATTAAGGCTCCCGTTGCTGAAGAATACGAACCCTTGCTCGAAAAATACAAGTGTTTGAAACGTTGGGATGAAGCTCCTGAACTTCCTGGTTCGGTAGAATTTATCACGGCATGCCGCAAACATGGTGTACTGCCAGCTATTGCTCACACGCGCGCTAAATATGAAGACGTTGTAGCTGGACACGATGCGGGTATGACTCATGCCACACACTTCTACAATGCGATGCCTGTAGTTTACAAAAATCGTGAATTCAAAGTTCCTGGTACGGTTGAAAGCATTTTTGCCCTTGAAGACATGACGGTTGAAATGATTGCTGATGGCATTCACGTTCCTCCCGTAATGTTACGTATGATTTATCAAATCAAGGGTGTTGAAAAAACAGCTCTCATCACTGACTCTTTGGCTTGCGCTGCAACTGAAGGCAATGCGGCTTTTGACCCTCGCGTAATTTTGGAAGATGGGGTGTGCAAATTGGCTGACCGCTCAGCCTTAGCAGGTTCTATCGCTACAATGGATCGTTTGATTCGCACCTGCGTTCAGCAAGCTAACATTCCTTTGGCCGATGCATGCCGCATGGCAAGCGAAACTCCTGCAAAGATTATGGGTGTGTTTGATCGCAAGGGATCACTTGAGGCGGGCAAGGATGCTGACCTCATGATGTTTAATGAGGACTTGAAACTTACCTACGTTATGCAAATGGGTAACGAGGTTACAAACGAACTCTAAACTTTATCTGCGTAAAACGTAGTTAAGCGTGATGTACTTTAACTATAGCCTCATCACGCCATCTGGGTTTACCCTTAAGAATTTATCATAACGGACAAGCGTATCATGTATGATGCACTTGTCCGTTTTTTGCTGAAGTTGGCTCATAACAACGTTTTGCAGCAAAACACACAAGGCGGTTGAAAATAAATTCGTAATTTCGCATAAAAGAAGCAAAATTAAAATATGACGCCATTACTCGACATACAACATCTGACCAAGCGGTTCGGTGCACTTGAACTATTTAATGACATTAGTTTTTCAGTTGCTGAAGGACAAAAGGTGGGACTTATAGCTCACAATGGAGCTGGCAAAAGTACGTTGCTCAACATTCTATCAGGCAAAGAAGATTACGATGAGGGTAACATTGTTACACGTCGTGATGCTAACATTGCCATTTTGGAACAAAGCCCCGTATTTGAGCCTAGAACAACTGTTATAGACGCTTGTTTTCAACGCGCGGGTGAGCTATCATCACTCATCAGTCAGTATGAGCAATGCTTAACCACACCAGGCAATCCTGGCTTGAGTGAGTTAATTGACGAAATGGAACGACGTAATGCTTGGGACTTTGAGCTACGTGCTAAACAAATTCTGTCAAAACTTGATATTACTAATTTCACACAGCCTATTGATGAACTTTCGGGTGGACAGCTCAAGAGGGTGGCATTAGCCAATGTGTTGATGGCTGACCCCGACCTCTTGGTGCTTGATGAACCTACTAACCACTTAGATCTTTCTATGATTGAATGGTTAGAGGATTATTTGCAACGCACCACCAAAGCTCTGCTCATGGTTACACACGACCGATACTTCCTTGACAATGTATGTCAAAGTATCTTAGAGTTGGACGATAGCACACTCTATAGCTATGCAGGCAACTACGAATATTACCTTGAAAAGCGTGAACAACGCATTACCGCACAGAATGCTAACATAGCACGTGCCAACAATCTTTATCGTAAAGAATTAGATTGGATGCGACGTATGCCTTGTGCCAGAGGCACAAAGGCTCGCTACAGGAAAGAGGCTTTTGTGGAGTTAGAACAACGCGCCAAACAACGTCGAGAGGAGCGAGCAGCACGTTTAGAGGTTAAAAGCGGTTACATTGGTAGCAAAATTTTTGAAGCTGATTATGTAAGTAAAGCTTTTAACATTCCGAGTGATAATGGTGAATCGCACAAGAAGATTATTCTCGACAACTTTTACTACAACTTCTCACGCTACGAAAAGATGGGCATTGTGGGAGGCAATGGTACTGGCAAGAGTACTTTTATAAAGTTGCTCTTAGGCTTAGAAAAACCTGACACTGGGCAATTTGTTGTAGGTGAAACGGTTCGATTTGGCTATTTTTCACAAGAAGGCATGTCGTTTAATGAACAAGACAAAGTAATCGATGCCGTTCGGAAACATGCTGAATACATTGACTTAGGTAATGGCAAGCACCTAACTGCTATGCAGTTCTTAACGCACTTTTTGTTTCCGCCAGCTCGTCAACAAGATTATATTTATAAGCTATCGGGGGGTGAACGACGCCGTTTGCAACTTTGCACCGTGCTAATGAAGAATCCCAACTTTTTGGTTCTTGACGAGCCTACCAACGACCTTGACATTGCTACGCTACAGATTCTCGAAGAATACTTGCAGGATTTCAAGGGATGTGTCATTGTTGTAAGTCACGACCGCTATTTTATGGACAAAGTGGTAGACCATTTATTGGTGTTTAATGGCGAAGGTAAGATTGATGACTTTCCAGGTAATTACTCTGAATACAGAGCATGGAAATCACTACGCGAACATGAAGAGCAGGCGGAAAAACAAGTTATCAAAAAGCAAGATAATGGCAACGCTCCTACCAAGCAAAACACTTGGGGCGGAGAGAAGAAACGTAAACTATCATTTAAAGAAAGACAAGAACTCAAACAATTAGAAACTGACATTGAACAATTAGAAACTGAGAAAAAAGCCATTGAAGAGGGGCTATGCTCTGGCACATTAAGCGTAGAAGATTTAACTGAAAAGAGCAAACGTCTGCCCGTATTAAATGAAGAGTTAGATAAAAAGTCAATGCGATGGCTTGAACTTAGTGAAATTGAAGAATAATTGGCATTAACATGAAACCTTTAGCTGAACGTCTACGCCCCACTACACTTGATGAATATATAGGGCAAAAACATTTGGTGGGGAATGGAGCTGTGCTTAGACAAATGATTGATTCGGGCCATATTTCCTCCTTTATACTGTGGGGTCCTCCTGGAGTTGGGAAAACTACTTTGGCTAAAATCATTGCGCAACAATTAGACACTCCCTTCTACACCCTATCGGCTGTTAATAGTGGTGTGAAAGAAGTGCGCGAGGTGATAGACAAGGCAAGCAACAACCGATTCTTTAACCAACAAAGCCCAATACTCTTTATTGACGAAATACATAGGTTTTCAAAATCGCAACAGGACTCGCTCTTAGCTGCAGTTGAAACGGGAGCTATTACACTTATTGGTGCCACTACAGAGAATCCTTCATTTGAGGTTATACGTCCATTACTTTCGCGTTGTCAAGTGTATGTGCTTAAAAGTTTAGAGAAACAGGACCTTGAAGAATTACTTCAACGCGCACTTACTAAAGACTTGATTTTAAAGGATCGTCATATTGAGATTAAAGAAACAGAAGCCTTGTTCAGATATAGTGGAGGAGATGCCCGTAAGCTATTAGGCATTCTTGACCTTGTGACGTCTTCAGCCCCCACAGGCCCGTTGGTTATTGACAATAAAACCATCACGGAACATTTGCAACAAAATCCCTTAGCCTATGACAAAGAGGGGGACATGCATTATGACATCATATCGGCCTTTATTAAGAGTATACGAGGCAGTGACCCTGATGCTGCTCTATACTGGTTAGCACGCATGATTGAAGGGGGCGAAGACCCTAAATTCATTGCCCGACGCTTGGTTATATCAGCTGCCGAGGACATTGGCTTAGCTAATCCTAACGCACTGCTACTAGCCAACGCTGCATTTGACGCTGTAGCAAAAATAGGCTGGCCTGAGGGACGAATACCTCTGGCTGAAGCTACTGTATACTTGGCTACAAGTGCTAAAAGTAATTCTGCCTACATTGGCATCAATAAAGCCTTACAGTTGGTAAAGCAAACTGGTAACCAGCCTGTACCTCTGCACATTCGCAATGCTCCGACTCAATTAATGGCTGAATTGGGCTACCATGACGGTTACCTATACCCGCATGATTTTCCGAATAACTTTGTTCAGCAACAATACCTACCCGATGCACTTAAGGATGTTGTGTTATGGAATCCATGCAACAATGCACATGAGAATGTGAGTAAAGACCGCATGAACACTTTTTGGACAAACAAAAGGAGATAGGAACCACCATCTAAAACTCAAATACAATATACATAATGTCAGTTATTATAATTAAATAATTAACTTTGCAACAAACTGATTATCTTTAAGTAGGTATTCAAAACTATTTTATATAATCATGTTCAGAATGAGTTGATATGCCTTGTCGCATTCTTTCGCCCATAAACACATAGGTTTCATCGGTCACGTAGCCCGCGCTACGCTCCCTCTTCAACCTGTGTTTCTGAACGAAATACTGCACTAACTCATATCAACTAATTTTGAACACCTACTTACTTGAGATTAAACTTAACACGATGTATGGTATGAAAACATTACAAAAACAAATGACCATGTGGATGATTACCTTGGTCAGTATATTTGCCTTTACAAGTTGTGATGAAGATTGGTGGAACAATTGGGACGTACGACACGAATTGCCTGGACGTTGGGAAATTAAAGAGGTTTCGGGATGGAACAATTGCCCTTACCGACGCGGTGACACATGGAGATTCTATAACGATGGGATTTTTGTGAGCAATGGGTCGCAAGGTTTTCATGAAGAGGGTTATTGGCAATTTTATGGACGAGAAATCACCTTTACATTTGATGGACAAACGAGCATGAGGGCCTATGTACGCAACTTTGACTACGATTACATGACTCTTGACGTAACTGATTATTATTACAACACAAGCTATACACTGCGCTTAACCAAAAGTTATTGAGCTAAATAGGTATTCAAGATTAATTGATATAAGTTGGTGCAGTATTCCGTTCAGAAACATAGGATGAAGAGGAAGCGTAGCGGGCTACGTAACCGATGAAACCTATGTTTATGGGCAAAAGAATGCGCCAAGGCATATCGACTCATTCTGAACATGATTATATAAACTAATTTTGAATACCTACTTAAATATGTACAATAGTTCTCACATAGACTAGGTATCTATGCGCAGCACCTTTATTAAAATGAAACTTCTTACACAAGACGAAATTATACAAAAAATAGACTCTCCACTATTTGCACAACTTACCCAAACAGCCGATGAAATAGGAGTAGAGTGCTACTTGGTTGGTGGTTACGTACGCGACCTCTTCCTTGAAAGACCTACTAACGACATTGATGTGGTTGTTATAGGTAGCGGCATTAACATGGCCGAAGCATACGCGCATCGGTTAGGACGTGGTGCACACCTCTCTGTGTTTCGCAATTTTGGCACAGCACAAGTAAAGTGGAAAGGACACGAAATAGAATTCGTTGGAGCACGAAAAGAGAGCTATTCTCATGACTCACGCAAGCCTGTGGTTGAGAATGGTACACTTGAGGATGATCAAAACCGCCGTGACTTCACTATTAATGCTATGGCTGTTTGCTTAAATAGCCATAGATTAGGCGAATTGGTTGATCCTTTTAATGGCATTGATGACTTGAGAGATAGGATTATCGCTACTCCACTCGACCCAGACATTACGTTTAGCGACGACCCACTGCGTATGATGCGTTGCATACGTTTTGCTACTCAACTCAACTTTACTATTGAACAAGAAACTTTTGATGCCTTAGCTCGCAACCGTGAAAGAATAAAAATCATAAGCGGTGAACGTATTATCGTTGAATTAAACAAGATTCTTGCCTCAAAAACGCCTTCAATAGGGTTCGTTGAAATGCAACGTTGTGGTCTGCTTGAACTCATACTACCTGAAGTGGCGAAACTTGATTGTGTTGAAACGCGCAATGGCAAATCACACAAAAATAACTTTTACCACACGTTGGAGGTTTTAGACTCTGTGGCAAGCAAAAGTGATAACCTCTACCTGCGATGGGCTGCCCTATTGCATGACATAGGAAAGCCTCGTAGTAAGCGTTGGGAACCATCAATTGGCTGGACTTTCCACAACCACAACTATTTGGGCAAAAAGATGATTCCTGCACTTTTTCGACGAATGAAGTTACCCGTTGACCATCGCATGAAATATGTAGAAAAATTGGTTGACTTACACATGCGCCCCATTGCCATAGCCGATGACGAGGTGACTGATAGCGCTGTACGCAGATTGCTCTTTGAAGCTGGCGATGACATTGATGACCTTATGTTGCTCTGCGAGGCTGACATTACGAGCAAGAATGAACAAAGAAAAAAGAACTTCTTGCAAAACTTTCAAATCGTACGACAAAAGCTTGTTGACATTGAAGAGAAAGACCGCATACGCAACTTTCAACCTCCTGTCGATGGTGATGAAATTATGCAAATGTTCAACTTGCAGCCTTGCCGTGAAGTGGGTGCGCTTAAGAGCGCACTTAAGGACGGCATTTTGGATGGTAAAATTCCTAATGAGCGCGAACCTGCACTACAATTTGTTATTGAACGCGCACAACAAATGGGTTTGCAACTTGTTTCACCCCTAACCTCTACAAACGACCATGAACAAGGAACAAATTGAAAAGAACAAACAACGGTTCATTGAGCTTTGCCACACTCACATCAAACGAGATGGACTTGATCGTATGCTTGACTATTTGAACAAGACAGACTTTTACAAGGCTCCAAGCTCTTCGAACTTTCATTTAAATGAAGATGGCGGTTTATGTTTACATAGCATGAATGTGTTTGAAACTGCTTGCCAAATATACAATAGCATTGCAAAACCTAACATTGAAAGTGGCAATTCGCCCTTTACAAAAGGAGTCTCGATTGAGAGCATTGCTATTGCCACCTTATTCCACGACCTTTGCAAGGTTAAGTTTTATCAAAAAAAGGAACGATGGAAAAAGGATGCTAATGGAAGATGGATGTCCTACCCTGGATACGAGATAAAAGATGACTTCCCATTTGGGCATGGCGAGAAGTCATGCCTCATGCTTAGTTGGTACATGCGACTCACCCCTGAAGAGATGTTGGCCATTCGTTGGCACATGGGCATGTTCGACATTGGCGAAAATGGATCATCGCAACGCTTAGCCTTTTATAATGCTACAGAAAAGAGTCCTCTCGTTAGCATTGTGCATTCTGCCGATTTCTTAACCTCAAAACTAATTGAGAAAACCACTACTTTTGATTAATTAATTTTCATTTCATAAAATGAGTTTGCAAAGCTTCAAATTGCTTTGCAAACTCAATTATCGTAATCGAAACATTTACTATTCTATGAAACTTCATCAAAAAACAAAGTATTGCATCAGTCTGCTAATACTCTTTGGCATGATTAGTTTGCAAACCTTTGCTACCATTACACAAAATGCGGCTCCCATTACAGCCCTTATCAATCGAATTGGCGGAGTTGGTGCAGCTGATCGCTTTGTAACCATTACCGATGCTTCTCTATCATCTAATGGTAAAGACATTTTTATCATTAGCAGCCAAGAGGGTAAACCATGTATCAAGGGAAACAACACATTGGCCGTTACCACAGGTCTTAACTGGTACTTGAACCATTATGCCCACATCAATTTGGCATGGAATAATTTAACAACTGACCTTACTACAGTCAACTTACCTTTACCCTCTCAAGAGGAAAAACGCGATTGTTCAGCCGACTATCGTTATTACTTGAACTATTGCACCTTCTCCTACTCTATGTCGGTATGGACATGGGAACGTTGGCAAAAGGAAATTGACTGGATGGCTCTACATGGCATTAACATGCCATTACAAATTATTGGCCTTGACGTAGTATGGAAAAACTTACTTACTAAGGATTTAGGTTACACTTCGTCTGAGGCTAACAAGTTTATTGCAGGTCCATGCTTTCAAGCTTGGTGGGGCATGAACAACTTGCAAGGATGGGGAGGCCCCAACCCTGACTGGTGGTATACGCGTCAAGAAGCATTAGCTAAAAAGATTTTGGCACGTGAACGTGAATTAGGTATGCAGCCAGTTTTGCCTGGCTACGCAGGCATGGCTCCCAGCGACATTACATCAAAGGCAGGTATTGCTGCCAACAACCAAGGCAACTGGTGTACTTTTGTTCGCCCCTACATACTTGACCCTAATAGTAGCGGTTTTAGTCGTTTGTCGGCTCTTTACTACAAGCGGTTAAACGAGCTAATGGGAACATCTACCTACTATAGTATTGACCCCTTTCACGAAGGAGCTAACACGGATGGCATTGACGTGCCTAATGCATACACTAAAATGGCCGAAGCACTTTACAAGGCAAATGCTGACGCTAAATGGGTTATACAATATTGGCAATGGAATGGAGCACAATATAATGTGCTTTCAAAAATTCAAAAAGGCAAACTCATAGTGCTCGACTTGTTCAGCGAGGCCGTTCCTAACTTTGGCAGCTACAAAGGTCACGAGGCTATTTACTGCAACCTACCTAATTTTGGTGGCAGAACTGGTCTTTTCGGACGATTGACAAAAACACTTACCGAATACTTTGACTACACTAAACAATATTCAAATATTAAAGGTGTGGGTGCCACTCCTGAAGCTATAGAGCAAGTACCCGTTCTTTACGATGCTTTGTTTGAATTGCCTTGGTACACTTCCGCTCCCGATGCTAAAAAATGGTTGGCCGACTACGCTACTGCTCGCTATGGCACAGCAAATGAAGACGCACAGCAAGCATGGGAAAATATTCGTAACTCAGCTCTTAATTGCAACACAGGATTGCAGGGGCCACAAGAGGCCGTTCTGTGCGCACGCCCATCATTATCAGTCAATTCTGTTTCAACTTGGGGCGGAACTGAAATATTTTATGACGCTCAAAAGGTGGTAGACGCTGCCTACAAACTATTAAAAGCCAAAGAGGCTCTCAGTGGGCAAAATTATAGCTACGACCTTACCGACTTTACACGTCAAGCATTTACCGACTATGGCAACTATCTGCTTAAGGCTATTAATGATGCTGCTAATAGTGGCAACAACGAAGCTTACGCACAGCGACGTGATGCTTATTTGCAACTGATTCTTGATTTAGACGAACTGCTTAACACCAACCAAAACTTCATGTTGGGCAGATGGACCAACCTTGCCCGTGGCATTGCCGACGAGGAAAAGGGAACAAGCGAGAGTGATAAACAATGGCTTGAACTGAATAATGCACGTACGCTTATCACCACATGGGGTGACCAAAATGCCTCAGAATGGGGCGGACTACGCGACTACTCTTATCGTGAATGGGGTGGTATGCTTAAGGACTTTTATTACAAACGCTGGAAGACTTTCTTCGACAATCGTGATAATGGTAAAGAACAGCCCAACTGGTTTAACAATGATTGGGCGTGGGCACATGATGCCAACCTTCACTATTCTAATCAACCCGTTGGTGTTACAGCCGATGTAGCTAACAAACTTTTCGGTAAATATTTTGTTAATCTCAAGCTGAATGATGGTAGCACCTACCACTTGTTCCGCTATATAGATACTGACCTTAGCAAGTCTTTCATTGAAAATGCCATGCGTGGCGAAAGCTACACAGCGCCCATTTCATTGCCCGATGGGATAACTGCAACATTAGGCATTGACTTTAACAATGATGGCACAATTTCAGCCGACGAAATTGCCCACGACATCACGACCACAATTCCATCATCAGCTTCAACCAGTAAGGTTAAAGCACAAGTGACATTAAGCGATGGCACTACATTAAAATATGTAGTTGTACTAAAAGACAATATCACAAAGCCCCGTACTGTCTGCGTAAAATCGGCTAACGATATTGAAGGACACGTTTCAATTGTGGGTAGTGATGCTACCACCATCACCAACACTAACGAGGTGACAATTAAGGCTACTCCTAATGCTGGCTACGACTTTGCTAATTGGACCGACGAAACAGATAATATTGTTAGCACAGATAATCCTTACACCTATTATGGTGCAAAGGCCACTACGCTAACGGCTCACTTCTTACTCAATAAATGGGGTAGCCCCAAAGAAAACTTGAGTGAATTAGATGTTATCAAAAATTACCATCAATACGTGCAAAGCATTGCTTATAGCCAAAATGGTAATGATGAAACCAACATTTACAATACAAGTGTTTGCCCCAGTACATTATTTCAAACATCTCAAATAATTAATGCGGCTAAAGGTAGTGAACTTATCATTCACTGGCAAGGTGCTGGCGGCTTAAATTATTGCAACCTTTCAGCCTATGCCGATTGGAATGCTAACGGATCTTTTGACGATGCCAACGAAATGATTGCTACATTTGGTCAAAAAAAGAGTGATGGCAACGCACAACTCAACAACTACACCCTAAAGGTCTTGTTACCTTACGATGCCACAGAAGGATTAACACACCTACGACTCCGCTTTGATGGAGCATGGCAAACTGGTTACAATGCCAATGGTGCCATGCCTGCTAAAGCTGATGCCATGCGCATGGTGTACGATATTCCCGTAAACATTATGGCATATGCCAACACAGCATGTACCATTACTGTTGCTACAGCTGACACAAAACAAGGTACCGTTGATGCCAATGGCCAACCCGACACTTATACCTATAAAGTGGGCGAAGATGTTATTTTGCGTTGCTATCCAGCTAATGGTTATCAACTCGACTATTGGGCTGACCAATATGGTCGTAAAGTACCTGATAGTTGGTATGACGGAACAGCCATTCGCTTTAAAGCAGCTGAAAATGGAACGTATACTGCTCACTTCAAAGCGAACATAACCGATGAAGTAAGTTGTGGCAATTGGAAGTTTCGACATGAACTTTGTGGCGATAATCTGATTCTCACACAAGCTACACAAGGAAATGGAGAACTTAATGTACCTCAGGAAATTGAAGGCCATAAAGTAATTGCCTTAAAAGCTACTGCTCTGCAAGGGCAAACTGCCTTAACTTCCATTTCGCTTCCATCAACTATTGTTTCGCTGGGATCTGCTCAAAACATCGCATCAGGAAATTTTAAAGGTGAGGGCATTAACAATGCCCTCATTCCCCTTAATAATACTTTAACCGACAACACTGCATGGCGTTTTCACATTGATATAGTTAGCAACGGGGCTTCATTCAACCAATGGGGGTCTGCCATTTTAGCAACTGGCAATGAAGCTTTAGCAGGAAGCTATTACAATGGATTCCAATTTTATCAAAAAGCTGATGGTAGCTTGATACTGAAAACTGGCAGCGAAGAAGACGGCACACATACTTTTGAGTGCGTAAAAGGCAACAATCATTATAGCATTGACATTGACCACTCTGCTGACAACACTTTGACCTTCAACATCAGCGCTGGCGACAAAACTGAAAAGTACGCACTCCCCCATCACGTACTTAACCCCATTACACAATTTTGTACAGCTCTGCCCGTAGGTATTGATTGGTCTAACTACATTATTGCATCGCCCAACGATATACCCTTCCGTAACAAGATAGGCAATATAATAGGAGCACAAGTTGAAAATGCAATAATTAACCCACAACAAACTTTAGCAAATAATCAACCATGGAGCGTTACGTTTAATGTTGAAAATAATGGTCAAACATTTAACGAGTGGGGCTCGGGGTTACTTGCTACTGGCAATGGCGCACTAAATGCCTTATACAACGATGGATTTCAACTCTATTTAAAGAGAGACAAAGCAGGCTTAATACTCAAGACAAATGGAGAACATGAAACTGAATTCAACACGCTAAAAGGCGTTAGCAGTTTTAACGTAAAAATTCATCACACCACAAACAACGATCTTATTGTTAGCGTTAACAATGGAACAACCACTGAAAGCCATACGATTAAAGCATATACAGCCCTTCAAAACATCACACAATTCAGCACAGCCATTCCTGTTGGAGTCAATATTAAAGACTTCACTATTATAAATGAAACTGCTGACCCCGCACCCTTTAGAGGCTGTACGGCATTAAAATCCATAAATATTGAAAGTTCCAATCCCTATTATGCAACCACAGATGGAACGCTATATACAGCTGATGGCACAACATTAGTTGCTTATCCTGAAGGATGTATCAACCACACCTTTACTTTGCCACAAGCAGTTACACACATTGCAGAATGTGCCATTACTGCTGCTCCCGAATTAGATCGCATCATCTGCAACAATGCCACACCTGCCAATATTATTGTTGATGATTTTAAAAATGCCACTTACTATGTGCAAGTTTCGCCCAACAACGTCAACGCATACCATCAGCAATGGAATGTACCTTTGGTATTAAACGTTTCGGTTAACGAGCATTTTTCAAGTGATGATACGAAATTGCTATCAACCCAAGACGCTATCTGCCTAAACGCAGACGATACCCAATACGCTACAGCCGAAGGAGTTGCAGCCTCGCAATCAGCCTGGCTCACATTTACTCCTAGTAACGATAATCTACGCCCCATGTACTTTCCTCAAGTTCCTCAACGAATTACAGTAGAAGGATTCTCTGTTGAAGAAACGCCTATGAGTGCCATCACACTATACAAATTCAATGGCAAGGAGTTTGAACGTGTAAACGAAAGCAGCACAGGGGCATACTTAGTGCAAATCCCAGCATCGTGGAAAAATCATGCAGTAACACTTCATTTCAACTCTACTAATAATCAAGCTACAGTTGAAAACCATTTTATAGGCAATGGTACTCTTCAGCATGTAGAAGTTGACCAAAGAGCCTACCAATACAATGCTGCAGAAGATATGTTCTACTTGTTGCCCATCAATACTACATTATTGCTATCTCCCTTCACAGCAGCATTAGTTACTGACCAGCAACAACCAGCCAATTTCATTGCTGGGCCACGTACAGCTACTCACATACAATCAGTAAATATAGATAGTAATCATTCTTCAAATATCTATGATTTAAAGGGACAACGCATCATGAATGTACAGCAGGCAGCACCTGGTGTTTACATTAGTAAAGGCAAGAAAGTTCTGATTAAATAAGCCTAAGCAACACCTACTTGCAAAAATACCAAAGCGGTCAAGTAATACATTTATTTACTTGACCGCTTATATTTTGTAGTAGAGATGCTCATCATCATTACCTGTTGGCGGAATTCTTGGTTAACGGGTTAACCCACTAACCAAGAATTCCGCCAACGGATAAGCACATTTATTATTATTATATGTACAAGCATGTTTACGTATAACGTCCATCACTGAAAGCTAAAAGTCTATAAGTGAAGAACATACTTAGCACATTAAGACGAAGCACACCACTCGTATGAGCCACTATTTAAGTACACTCAAAAGCTTCACCTTAGCAATATCAGTCCTGTTCACCCTCTGTGGGCAATTCATTCCCCACAAACTCGAACGTAAAATTACTACCACGGGCTGACGGGAATTGGCTGCGTAAATCTACTTCTGAACGATTCTTCAGATGCTCAATGATACGATTATAACATTCTTGACCTGATGTAGCACGAACATAAGCTTGGAATGTTGTGTCTTGATAGCGAAACTTAGTAGTACCAGAAATTTGAATAACACGCTTAAACACAATTGTTCCTAAATACCAACCAGTACGTTGCTCAGCCAGTTGAACCATCTTTATGTCCTTTTTGTTGTAGACAGGCTCAGCCAACATTTCAGGCTTAGTAGGACCACTTTGTGAAAGTTCACCCTCTTCCTTATGATTCGCTTTAAACTCATCCATGGTGTCTGCATTGGTTTTAATCAAAATAAAATAGACACGAGGACGTATTTTATAACGTTTGGGATAAGGCATATCACTATCAAGATATTCCTTTACATCTTCCTCCATACGTTGCGTAATGGGAATTTCAGGAATTGACGACAAAAAGCCCATCAACTCATCATAGTTGTGCAATAAAGCCTCTTGATTAAAATAGCGAGCGTAGATATTCATTCTAAATGTTTGAAATAAAAGAGAGAAGTTTTCATCATCTTCTCATTAGTATAACTTCCCAAATAAATGTGTTGTAAGGTGGACTTTTAAATAATCACCACCCTAAATAAGTTTTTCTTTAAGAATCTCATTTTGTCATCTTGCATCCACTTTTCGGTATAACCTATGTTAGTGCAGTTGTAACACATAACACCATTCGTTACTAACACCCGAGCAAATGCCCTTGAAAAGGACTTTGCAAGCCACAATTCCATTATAGAGTTCCCCTTAAATGGTACTTGCATAAAAAACAAATGGTAGCTCTAAGCGAACCAAATCGCAGAGCTACCTTCGATTACTTGAGCGGAAAACGAGACTCGAACTCGCGACCCCAACCTTGGCAAGGTTGTGCTCTACCAACTGAGCTATTTCCGCATTAACTAAATCTTTACAAGTGAAGAGGAGGAGACTCGAACTCCCACGACACAATTGTCACTACCCCCTCAAAGTAGCGCGTCTACCAATTCCGCCACCTCTCCAGTTTGCTTGACCATTTCCGTGCCCAGAACAGGACTCGAACCTGCACGTCATTGCTGACACTAGTACCTGAAACTAGCGCGTCTACCATTCCGCCACCTGGGCTTGGACACGAAAATATACGAGAGCGGAAAACGAGACTCGAACTCGCGACCCCAACCTTGGCAAGGTTGTGCTCTACCAACTGAGCTATTTCCGCATTAAGAACCACATTTACGATTCTCAATTGTGACTCCTATAGGATTCAAACCTATAACCTTTTGATCCGTAGTCAAATGCTCTATTCAGTTGAGCTAAGGAGCCATACCATTCTAAAGTGACTCCTATAGGATTCAAACCTATAACCTTCTGATCCGTAGTCAGATGCTCTATTCAGTTGAGCTAAGGAGCCATACCAAACAGAATTCTCAACATCGAGAGTGACTCCTATAGGATTCAAACCTATAACCTTTTGATCCGTAGTCAAATGCTCTATTCAGTTGAGCTAAGGAGCCGTTATTTCTGTTTTGCGAGTGCAAAGGTACGACTTTTTTCATTACCACCAAACTTTTGATGAAGTTTTTTACATTTTTCTTCAATAAAAGTTCTTTTTAGGCTGTTAATAGGCTCTTAGAGCAACCAATTACGATAAAACGTTACTGCATGAGTTTGCCATGAAAAGTCTATACTTCCGTCCTCTTTGTAGTAGTTTTGTGGTGCTTGTATGGGCAAATGTTTGTCAAGATCACGATGATACTCCTTATCCAGTGTATCGGCAGAATATTCCAAATGTCCTACTATAAAGGTTCTGCGTCCATCTTTTGTTACAAGAACCCCTACACCACTATCATCACTTGATGCTATCATTAACAAGCCTTCACCCGCCTTTTCAACTATTTCATCAGCTCGCACCTCAGTATGTCGAGAATTAGGCATTTTGAATGATGGTTGAAGTCCGCGCATTAAAAAAGACGCTGGGTACAACACCTGTTGATTGAACACACCAAACATTTTGTGTGGCAAATCATGCTTATTCACCCCATAATGCTCGTAAAGTCCTGCTTGTGCAGCCCAACATATGTAGAGCGTACGTTCAACATGTTCATCGGCCCAATGCATTATATGCTGCAGCTGCGGCCAATAGCGCACTTCCTCAAATGGCATTTGTTCTAATGGTGCACCCGTTATTATCATGCGATCAAAATAGTAAGGTTCATATACTTCAAAGTCAAGATAAAATCTATCCATATGTTCCATAGAGGTCGTCTTATATCGTTGACCACTTATTTTCATCGGCAATAATTGTACATCTAAGCCCGAAGCTTTTAGCATACGCGCAATGTCCATTTCCGTATCCGCCTTTACGGGCATCAAGTTAAGCAAAAGCACACGCAAACTTTTTTTGCACTCACGCCATTGCGCCAATGAATAGCTGTGAGCATGCAAATCTTTTGCACAAGGAATGCCCTGTGGCAAATATAAAGCAGGTTTCATCTTTTTTATGATTCAATATAATGTACCTTATTAAGTAGGCATTCAAAGCACTTTGAGCACCTTCCTTTAATTTACATATAACGAAAGGAGGAAACTTCCCGTAAATAATGATTCAATCCATTCGGTCACGATAATCCTCGTAACTAAACTCGCGCAAAGTTTCGATCGTACCATCCATTTTTTTTATTTTAAGCGCAGGATGATGGATACCATTAAACATATTAGTCTTTACAGTTGTATAATGTATCATATCTTCAAATACAACAATATCACCCACACGCAATGGTTGATTAAAGCGCCAATAGCCCATATAATCGCCACTCAAGCAGCTATTACCACCCAATCGATATACGCAATCATCAGTTTCGACACCCTGTTCTCGCGCATTTTCAATAGTCTCTGCTCCGCGAACCACTGGATGATAAGGCATTTCAAGGCAATCAGGCATATGACAAGTAAAACTTACATTTAATATAGCAGTTTTAATGCCGTGGTTTTCTACCACATCAACAACTTGTGACACCAATGGGCCTGTCTGCCAAGCAAATGCCGAGCCTGGCTCCAAAACAAGTTGTAAATGAGGATATTTCTCTTTAAATTCCCTTAAGATGCGAATAAGCAAACTTACATCATAATCCTTACGTGTCACCAAATGCCCACCACCCAGATTTAGCCATTTTATCTGCTTCAACCAAGGTCCAAATTTACGTTCTATCCAGCCCAAAGTATGTTGCAAAGCCTCGGCCGAACTTTCACAATGACAATGACAATGAAAGCCCTCTACCTCACGTGGCAATTCTGTGGGCAATTGATCAGCCAACACACCAAAGCGTGAGCCTGGAGCACAAGGATTGTAAAGTTCCGTTTCTATCTCGCTATGCTCAGGGTTTATGCGTAACCCCACACTGGGTGCACCATTACCATAAGCTTTTACCACATCCTTAAAACGCTCAAATTGTGAGAGAGAATTAAAGGTAATATGACTAGAGCATTGCAATATGGTATCAAAAGTTTCCTTTTCATAGGCGGGAGAATAGGTATGTGCTTTTGAACCAAATTCCTCATACGCCAATCGTGCCTCATAAGGTGATGAGGCTGTAGTATGCTGAATATACTTGCGAAATATAGGAAAAGTTCGCCACAATGCATAAGCTTTAAAGGCTAATATAAACTCCACATTAGCTTGTTCTGCAATATGCTTTATACGTGTCAAATTGTTGCGAAGTAACGACTCTTCAAGTAAATAATAAGGTTGCATTGTTTGCTTTTTTATAAGATGTATTACACCTCAATCATTTCTACAAGTTTAATTATGTGTCCATAACGTCCCCTTAAATAAAAAAGAGAGACTGCAAGGCATATAGTCTGTTATTATAAGACTTAACCTTGTAGCCTCTATATTTTTAGGGAACTATAAGAAATCTAAGGGTAATGTATGTGTGCATAAATTACACCTACGTCCTATAAGGTTATTTACATAACACCACGTTCACGAAGTTTCTGTTGCCAATTCCAGGCTGATGTCAGAGCCTCTTCAAGTGTGTGTACGGCCTTCCAACCCAACACCTTGTTTGCCTTATCGACATTACCCCAAACTTTTTCGATATCACCTTCACGACGAGGAGCGATTTCATAGTTAAGTTTAACGCCAGTGCACTTTTCGAAAGTGTGAATAAGTTCGAGCACACTAACGCCATGGCCCGTACCTACATTATAGATTTCAACAGGATCAGTATTCTTATCCTCTACGATGCGAGCCATAGCAGCTACGTGAGCCTTTGCCAAGTCGAGTACATAAATGTAATCGCGGATGCATGAGCCATCAGGAGTATCATAATCATCGCCAAACACCTTCAAGCAAGGACGAATGCCCATAGCTGTTTGTGTAAGGTAAGGAATCAAGTTGGCAGGCACGCCATTGGGCATTTCGCCAATGATACCAGTTGGGTGTGAACCAATAGGGTTGAAATAGCGCAAGATGATAGCACTAATTTTTGCTCCACTATGTACGTAATCTTGAATAATCTCCTCATTAATCTGCTTAGTATTGCCATAAGGACTTTCAGCCTTCTTAATAGGAGCCTCTTCAGTAACAGGCAAGTTCTCAGGATCAGGCTGTCCATAAACAGTGCATGAAGAAGAGAAGATAATACCCTTTACATCATACTTAGGCATCAACTTGAGCAAGTTGATTAAAGAGAGCAAGTTGTTTTCATAGTACTTCAAAGGCAATTGAACGCTTTCACCTACAGCCTTTGAAGCTGCAAAGTGAATAATGCCCGTAATCTCGGGATATTTTTTGAAGACACCTTCCAATGCGGGTAAATCGCAGCAATCTACTTCTTCAAATGCAGGACGAATACCAGTAATCTTTTCGATTCCATCAACCACATCAGCCTTTGAGTTTGACAAATTGTCAACAATCACTACGTTGTAGCCTGCATTCTGCAATTCTACTGTGGTGTGTGAGCCAATAAAACCCGTACCACCAGTAACAAGAATGGTCTTTTTCATTACAGTTGTTTTTATTTATTTGTGATGAGTATTTTGTACTGCAAAAGTATGTTTTTTTTATGTAGTAAAGAAACATTTACACGAAAATATTTAAGCGTAAGATGAAATATACAAATTACACTAAACACTCTTTTACAAATGTTCTAGGGCTATTATATGAATTATGCCCCTTGAATAAGTAAGTAAATTTTGGGAGGCCATTTCAGCTAACATATTTGAAACTCGCAAACGGGTTGTACCCAGTTCCGCGGCCAAAATCTCCATGTGTATATGTAATCCCTTACTTCCTGAAGGACGTAAACTACGATGTAATAAAAAAGTCTTAAAACGCTCCTCTACCCTTTCACACCTTTTTTGCCATTGCAAAATGGCCAAACGTTGTGTCAGCGTACTAAGCGAATTATAAAAGTTCATTTGAAAGGCTGGATACATCGTCAACATTTCGCGCACACTCTGTTTGCTAATAATAGCAACATGCGTTTTAGTCTTTGCATAAACTGAACGGGTGTAACGATTATGCAAGCCAAAAAGGTTTTCTATTTGTATAACCCAAGGAGCACGCAACTGTTCTGTCAAACGATAAGTTTGTTCAGCATTTTCAGTTATCACCTGCACCTCACCATCAATTAAAATATATAGCGATTGACAAGCCTCACCTTGTCGAACAATAGACTCATTGGGCTTAAATGATTTAAAATCAAATGGCACCTTGCCTACAATATCAATAAAATCGAGTCGACTAAACCCTTGAAACAAAGGCACGAGCAAAAGTTTGCTTGAAAACAAGGGACTATTCATACCTTTATCTATCACAATTTTATTATTTAAGGGATATACTTAACTTTCTTGCCCACCCAGAATCAAAGCTCTTTTGTCTTCAAATGCCCTTTTTCGTCAGCATAAATCAAGTAGGCATGCAATTCTTTATGTGCTTTCAGCACTTGGGTTGCGCCCTCTACTCCTAACACCATGAAAGCAGTGGCATAAGCATCAGCCGTAGCACAATCTGGAGCTAAAACAGTGGCCGATAACAACGAATGTTGCACAGGCCGACCTGTTCGAGGGTCAATCGTATGAGCATACTTGCGGCCATTACGTTCATAATAATTGTGATAATTGCCACTTGTAGCCAAAGCCGAATTTTCAAGGCTCAAGATGGTTTGCACTTCCCCACCCGTTGCATGGGTGTCATAAACAGGCTTACTTATACCTATCTGCCATTTTTGGTGTGTTTCAGGGTTACGTCCTTTAGTTACAACTTCACCCCCAATTTCAACCATATAGTTGCGCACACCATGGTCGCGCAACACTTTTGCCACACGATCTACTCCATACCCCTTAGCAATAGCGCCACAATCAATCATGACTGCCGAATTATCCTTTTTGAGCAAGCTGTCACTGGTTAGCGTAATATGATGAAAGCCTACAAGTGAACGTAACGAATCAACCTGAGCATCTGTAGGGAACTGTCCTTTTTTGAACCCAAATCCCCAAGCATTTACTAAAGGCATCACTGTTACATCAAAAGCTCCATGTGTGGCTTCGCTTATTTTTTGTGCCTTTTGCAGCACTTCGTAGAGCATAAAGTCAACACGATTACTTTTACCAGCATTAATTTTTGATATCGTACTCAAAGAGTTAAACACAGATAAACTGGCATCTACACGTTTCAACTCAGCCAAGATAGCACTATCAAGCGATTCATTCGCTTCATACTTTATATGATAAGTAGTGCCAAAAATAGGGCCTTCGGCCATGCGCAATGTGGCAGTTCCACGAAAGCGCACAATCCACACCGTACCTATAATCAATAGCAACAAAAAGGATGCTCCTAATATTTTCTTCTTCATTTATTTATACCTCTGGTCTAAATGTCAAATATCACATTAAACGTACCCCCCAAAGCATGTGTATCATTTTTACCAAACCCTGGCACGTACCAAGCATTGTCAACCAATGTTCGTTTGTTATAAATACGCATTTTATAACGTATACTCCACCCCAAGTGGAGCATACCCCACACACGCGTTTCAAGTCCTGCCACAAATTCACCCCAATGGTTTATGCCACGCACACCCGTATAACAAAAAGGGGTTATGGTGCCATAAACAGGGTCTATCATATTGGGACCATCCACATCATACTTGTAAGAGCTGAAACCATAGCGCACACCTACAAAGATACGTCCCATTGAGCGTGCGTTCTTTGCCACATTGTAGTCCATACCCACCCTATAATAAGGTGAATGCACCTTATAGTGCAAGTTTGATGTTTCGTTAGTATGATTACTTGTACCTATACCTAATTCTACTATAGGGAAATAGCGTCCACGCAAATTAAGTCGTGCAGCCGCCTCGTATTGCCCATAAGGAGTACACGCCGCCATTACCATGCCACAAACATCAGCACTCACACTCACACCTGCTAAAAAGGGCAAACGCTTTTGGGCTGCAAGTGCTGCAGCAGCTTCATCAGGTGAGGTGTATTGTACACCACGAATGGCAGTTGTTTGTCTTTTATCGTTCTTAACTATCGTTGTGTCCTTTGTCATAGCAACTTCACGATGTGGTTGCGCTAACAAGCTACTACTTGCGAGTAGTAGAACGAAGAAAGATACGAACATTCTCAACATCATCATAATTTACTATGCTACGCACCAATGCCACGCTATCAATTGTTAATGGCATTTCAGCCAAAGGGTGTGAGGTGGCACGAACGCTGGTTAGAGTATGAAACACCGACGAGGGACAATCTAATGATTCAAAGTGGGGATGCGGTGTATGACTCACAAATAATGTGTCAACCGCACGCTGTCCTGCAGCATTTGACAAGTGCAACAACAAGGTATCACATTCACCAGCCTCCTTTAACGGAATCAAGAATGAACTAATATTTGTTGCTATATTGAGCAATGTTGTGTCACGACCTGCAGGGGTTATGCTAAGCACTTCGGTCAAAGTAAGCGCACTCTTTGTTTCACTTGAATATAAATTGCATTGCATGCTAACTACGTTATCAAGTGGACAGTCAATGTTTGAACATGATGACAACATTGCAGCCATCACACATGCTATGCATATCGCCAATCGGCTCTTTTTCAGCATATTACGTTCGTTGCTTATCATTTTTGTGCATAAGAGTGTACGATATACCCCTATGCCTTAAAACCCACACATATGCGTACCCTATGGTTCGTTTTTCCTATGTTTGGGTCTCAACGTTTCTAATTTACAATATCAAATATGTCAAAATTACCCAACAGAATCAATCATCAGATTTCCTTTTCTATCTGATAATCATTACGTCCAGCTGCATTACGGCTTACCAATTCGCCCAAGAAGCCTGCCACAAAAAGTTGTGTACCAAGTATCATCATTGTTAGGGCTATGTAGAAGTAAGGATTATCGGTCACCAAAGGTGCAGGAGTACCAGAATAAAGATGAATTAGTTTAACAGCCCCCACCACGATGCACGCTACAAAGCCCAGGAAGAACATAACAGACCCCAAGAAGCCAAACACGTGCATGGGTTTTAAGCCAAAGCTATTCAAGAACCAAAGTGAAAGTAAATCAAGATACCCGTTCACGAAACGATTCAATCCGCCAAACTTTGTTTTTCCAAATTTACGTGCTTGATGGTGTACCACCTTCTCGCCTATTTTGTCAAAACCTGCATTCTTGGCCAAGTAAGGTATATATCGGTGCATTTCGCCATACACTTCAATATTCTTTACCACCTCATTACGATAAGCCTTAAGTCCGCAATTAAAGTCATGCAGATTGTGTATACCGCTCACTTTACGTGCTGTAGCATTGAACAGTTTAGTAGGGATTGTTTTTGACAATGGGTCGTATCGCTTTTGTTTATAACCCGACACAAGATCAAAGCCGTCCTCTGTTATCATACGATACAATTCGGGTATTTCATCGGGCGAGTCTTGCAAGTCAGCATCCATTGTTATTACGACACGTCCTTTTGCAGCACGGAATCCACAATACAAGGCAGGGCTCTTGCCATAGTTACGACGAAACTTGATGCCATGCACATGCTGTGGATCTTCATTGGCAAACCGTTCAATTACTTCCCACGATTTATCCGTACTACCATCATTCACAAATATCACTTCAAACGTAAAGTTATTTGCCTCCATCACGCGCTTTATCCACGCATACAATTCGGGCAAACTCTCAGCCTCGTTGTATAAGGGAACAACTACTGATATATTGTATTTGTAATCCATTGTGCTTACCTGTTGTTTTTTCTACTTATTATGATTTAAAGAGGTTTACTTGCGGCGACATATTACACCAACAATTACCGATATTATAGGTCCGAAAAACATCGCACTATATAAAGGCATAGAAGCATAGGTCGCAGCCCCCATACTTTGTAATGCCGACACAAGTCCTTGAACACCATGCGCTCCCGACAATTCATACAATTGGGCATCAACACCCGATTGCATCAAGTATTGATGAATTTCAGGAGTATCTATTGATTGACCATAGGCGGCAAATATTGTCCCATGATCAAAGTACTGCAAATACACAAACACTACCACAGCCACCCAAATTGACGCATAAAAGCCCATAAATAGAGTGTGTAAAAAACCTTTCATGAAGTCAAACTTTTCAGTTGATTCATTGCGATAGCGCATAGTGAGCAAAGCAGCCAACACTGGACTCGCCAATACCATCAACGTAAAAAGACTTGACAATAGAGGCAAGGTGAACGACCACTTAAACACTACAAGCGATGCTATGCCGAACAAACCTAAGCAAGCACCTTTTTGCATTGCGCTTGTATTAATTGAGCCTATAGTTTCATTATTTTGCATTGTCTATTTATTTTTTACCATCTCACCCTGCCAAAAGGATTGTGGTGTTTATCTGGCTTTTAACTATCATTTTCGATGTGCAAATATACAAATTCTTAGCGGAATCACAACTTAGCCATACAAAATACATATGAAATACAACCTACAATGTTGAACTTTATGTAAAACAAATCCATTCCCAAATTCATTCACGCAAGATATTTTATACTACAAACACGCCACTTCTCATAAACTTTTTATACATAATCAGCTCTTTAAATAAGCAATCAATTGTTCAAAATTGCTTATTTTCAATTGTTGGTTATTTTTATTAGTCCAATCTATCAAGCGCTTTTTCATTTTGGTAACAGCTTGCGCATATGACCCTAACAAGTTTGACATACAAGTACCCGTTGGCGGAATTTCAGGTTAACGGGTTAACAAGTTGACAGGTTAACA
>SAMEA3663105__coassemble_484_pt1 | contig 26014 bp, 19 predicted proteins | sample SAMEA3663105__metabat2_low_PE_034 | metagenome-assembled genome bin SAMEA3663105 (sample SAMEA3663105) | pig gut metagenome | biome: pig gut; feature: pig-associated habitat; material: faeces | place: Denmark | collected 2012
ACCTCGCAGTGGACACCCTTGCTATTGGCTATACAATTCCCGCCATTAGGTTTTTTAGGGACTTGCACCCATTAGAATAAGCTCATGCCGAGCATACCCAATAAGCCAAAGTCCTGATAGATTAACTTTGGCTTATTTGTTTTTATACAATACGGCCTGCATGGGATGCTTACTACTCATCTACACTTGAGTACTATACTCATCTACACTTGAAAACTATACTCATCTACACTTGAACTTCAGTAAATATAAAAAATATGCGAGCATTTCTTTATTTTGAAATACTCGCATATTTTTTATTTAGCAATTATCCAAGTTTTTACTTGGCTTAATTGTGTAATTTTACTTGATAGACTTTTCTACTTTAGCAACTTGAGCTTTAGCCTTAGCAGCAGCCTTGTTATAAGCCTTTTGAGCTTTTGCCTTAGCAGTAGCATCCTTAGCAGCCTTTACATCGTCATAAAGTTTCCAAAGGTTGAACTTAGCAGTAGCAGCCTTTTGGGCAGCAGTTACCTTGTTTGAGTAAGCTTCGGTGGCAGCCTCTTCTGCAGCTGTAGCATATGCATGTTTATAACCTTTCACCTTATTCCACTCGCCACGAGTGAAATCAGGGAATGTTACACTTGCACTATTGTTATCCATAGAAATGGCACCAAGTTCAGCAATGCAGCACCATTCAGCCAAGTCGTAAACATCCATATCAAGTGGCAAACCATGTTGCAAGCAATAAATCAAACGAGCACACATGATGAAGTCCATACCACCATGTCCACCAACCTTCTTGGCCAATTCACCAAACTTGGCAAGTATAGGACTTTCGTATTGCTTTTCGAGTGCCTGCTTTTCAGCTTCGGGCATGAAGCTGTGTGAACTGAGGTTGTCTACCTTGGGCTGATGACCACTTGCAGCCAATTGCTTGCTATCAACAGCATAGCCTTCAACAGGATACTTATTAGCAAAGCCCTTTGTACCTGTTAACTGATACAAACGATTGTAAGGCTGAGGGTTCATTACGTCGTGTTGTAACTCTATAACCTTAGCGTTCTCTGTGCGGATGAGTGTGGTGGTGTGGTCGCCATTGCGGAAATCGTTGCAAGGCTTACCTGTTTTCTTCTCAACCAACTCTTTGCCATGAACACTCTTTGTGTCCATTGCAACGAGTGTCTTCATACGGTCACCACGGTGAATGTCAAGTGCTTGTGCTACAGGGCCAAGGCCGTGTGTAGCATATACATCGCCACGATTCTCGCGATTGTATTTCAAACGCCAACCTAATTGCTCGGGATCTGATCCATCAGGATTCTTCCAATAATAATCCCAGAAATCGTCCAAATTGTGAATATAAGCACCTTGTGCGCGAATGATTTCACCAAATACGCCATGTTGTGCCATATTGAGAGTACGCATCTCAAACCAGTCGTAACAACAGTTTTCAAGAATCATGCAGTTCTTCTGCATCTTCTCACTGAGGTTTACTAACTTCCAGCATTCCTCAAGATTCATGGCTGAAGGTACCTCATCAGCTACGTTCTTGCCATGCTGCAGAGCGCATTCTGCTACGGGGAAGTGGTGAGCCCAGTCAGTGGCCACATAAACAAGATCAATGTCAGGACGAGCACAAAGTTCCTTATAACCATTTTCACCTGAGTAAATGGCTGCAGGGGCTAAACCTGCATTGCGCAAGTACTTTTGACAAGCCTCTGCACGTGCTGGCTCATAGTCGCAAAGTGCTACTACCTCAACACCAGGTATTACACAGAAGTTTTCAACAGCACCAGGACCACGCATGCCTAAGCCTACAAGGCCAATGCGTACCTTTTTGATTTTAGGCAACTTTAGACCGAGAACATCCTTTTGTCCTGCAGGACGAGCAGGTGTTTCAATTTCAATAGTTCCCTTGTTCCAATGCCATTTGGTTGAAGGTGAAAGCGATTGTGCTTGTGCCAAAGATGTGCCCAAGGAAAGAAGAGCAGCAAAGGCAAAAGCAAAACATTTTACCATTTTCATAGATAGATGGATTTTTATTTAAAAGATAAGATTCTCTTTATTTACTCTGCAAATGTAGCACAAACTGTTTAGACTTACAAACTTTTGTGTTCATTTAAACGTGTTTCGAACAACACGCATAACTTTATACATAATATATACACCCAAATATGCGTTTTTGCCTATTAGCTAAGCAATACACATATTGGGGTGTAACTTTTTAATAAAAGACAATTACAATGTCTTTAAGTGTTCAAATGCGGCCTTAACAAAGTTATCATCAGGATTAATTTCCTTGGCAATGGTAGCATACTTTGTAGCCTCAGCCTTGTTAGGTGTAGCAATCGACACATAGTAGAAGAAAAGGTAACGGCAGGCTTCGTAACGCAAGTTCTTAGCCTTTTCCTTTACTTCAGCATTGTCACTTTCATTCATCAGTTTGGTGTAATAGTCGCGAGCAGCGTCACTTGGCTTATTAGCATCAGTTATGCTCAAGTTGGCCAACATACGATATGACATCAAAATGGGCATACGATTTTCGCTCTGAGCCGTTGTAATTTGCTGGAAGGTTTCAACAGCCTTGTCAAGATAAGCCTTCTTTTGCTCAGGTGTGTTGTCCTTTTGCTGATAGGCTGCGGCATACTTGTAACCTAACTGATACTTATCAGAAAGATCGGCCTTGTCGCCTAACAGAGCCAAATACTTTTCGAACACTTCAATACCTTTTGCTGCTTGTTTGTTGCGAACATAAAGGTTTGAAATTTCATAGTAGTAAGAACCACGCTTTGCCTCGTTCTCGGCCTTTTTCTTTTCATCCTCCAAACCAGCAGCTTTGTCTTCAAGGTCTTTTACTGCTAATTCGTAGTAATTAATAGCACCAGTCAAGTCATTTTGCTCCTTAGCTAATTTAGCAGCATAGTCGTAATCCATGTACATATACACAGAATCGGCAAACTGCTTGTCGCGAATGTAAGCAGCAGCATCGTTGGCAGCTTTTAAAGCTCCATCATAATCCATTGAAGTTTCAACCTTGTTATATTTGGCAAAGAACTCCATACGCGGAATGATGATATCTTTGGGAGCAAGTGGCTTTATCTCTTCAGCTATTGTTATAATTTTGTCAAGGTTGGTTTCATCCTTTGCTGACATTGAGAAGAGTGATTGCAAATAGTTTTCGCATGCTGCGATGTCTATTTTGCCTGCTTCCTTAGGTGTTGCAGCATAGTAACTGTTGTAGCACTCAATGGCCTTGGCATAATCATCAAGTTTGTAATAAATGTCGCCCTTTTCTTTATCAGCCTCAGTATATGAAGGGTCTGCTTCCTTGATTTTATTCAAGTAATCAATTGCAGCATGAGGATTCACATTTTTGTATACAAATGCGTTACGCTTCATAGCAGCAACATTGCTCGGGTCAATGGCCAACACTTCATCGAAACGTCCACCTGCTTCACCCCAACGTTGAGCCTTCATATATACCTCACCTGAAAACATCAAACCTGCAATATAATCGGGAGCCAAAGCATAAACATCCTTTGCACACATGCTTGCTGCAGGATAATTGTCGTGTTCGAGGAAATAGGTACCTACTGCCACCAAGTCTTCCTTGTTCTTCTTAATTTTTTTTGAAAGATTCATATAGACCTTATTGGCCTTTTCAGGATCTTCCATATTAAGTGAAACGATTTGTTCAGCCATTGCCTGATATTCAGGATTCAATGGAGGACAATCATAAGTACGAGTTTGAGCCTGTACTCCATTCCCCCCTAAAGCAAGAAGTGCAGAAAGCGCTACTACACGAAAAAAATTCTTCTTCATATTTTGTTTTATTCTATTATTATCTGTTGTTAACTACACACCTTGTGACTAAGCATGTCATTCAGTCCATTTAAACGCGTGCAAATATAGCAATTTATCAAATAATCAGCCAACAGAAACAAATTAAATTATCAGCAAAAGCTATTCATTTGTTATAAGTTGCTCTACTTCACTTGTTGTTAAGCCTGCAAGGTCTGCAATTGTTTCAGTTGATAGTCCTTTTGTTGCCATACGCTTTACCATTTCTTTTTTTGCTATCAGTTGTCCCTCAGCTTGTCCTTCTGCTCGGCCTTCTGCTCGGCCTTCTGCTCGACCTTCTGCTCGACCTTCTGCTCGACCTTCTGCTCGACCTTCTGCTCGACCTACAATACGTCCTTCGGCTAAACCTTCTTCACGCGCAGATGTCAACACATCGTTTTGTATCATAACAGCATTAATGTGTTCATCATACGCATGTCGATCTGCATCGTTCATGGCATAATACTGTAACTTTTTACGAGCCTCTTGTAATCCAGGAGCATTTGTATCAGGACGTATATCGCCATTCTTTAAATATTCAATCCATTCTTCCAATGGTGTTACAGCTACTTTATTGAACTCGTTTACACGTACTAATATATACTCTGGGAATATTTCTGCTGGAGTTTTCTTTACAATTGTGTCTTTTTCCTTTGCATTTATCTGTAGCATATCCTTTGTATGTACCCCCACAAAGTTATTCTGTCCTACATACAAATAATCAGACCCTTTGCCTAAATCAAAATAAAGAATACTTATTGAGTAAACCTTTTTTACCTCCTTATAGGTGTTTCCTAAATGGATGTGTTCGGTTATGGCTTTTGCTACTCCATAAAGTATACGTTCAAGGTAATACAATTCGCTTGTATTTTGCACCTCTACTATGATTATCTCACCTTTTTCATTTTTGGCTTTAATGTCTACGCGATTAAACTTGTCTGTTTCATCTTGCTGATTTGATTCACTTTCAAGTATTTCTATCACCTTTACCTTTTGGTTCAAGAACACAGTCAAGAATCCTTCGAGAACATCAAAGTTTGCCTTTTGTCTGAGCAAACGCTTAATGGCCCAGTCAAAACGTATATATCGGTCTTTTAATCCTGACATAAATATGGCTTTTGGTTTTGCACAAATATTTACTTAATACTTACATCCTTTACTTGCACTGGAACTATAGGGAGCATTTGTGAGTTGTTGCATATAATGGTTTGTCCCTTTTGTCCTTTTAAGTAGAAGAAGAAATTTCTGAGCAGAGACTGACTACGCGGGTCTGTGTGAATTACATATACCGAGCGAAGCAGAGGATAGTCAGCCGTAGCTATATAATACTGATAAGGGCGTACATACTTTGCAAAATCATCTGCCGTACGACTAACACGCATCACCTTAAAAGGCAATTTTGAAAAATCAGCTAATGCGTTTCCTGCATCACCCATCAACCAATTGGCTCCAACTATACCTATAATATTAGGATCTGCTTGAACCATTTCAAGAACCGACTGGTTAGTTTTGCCTTCTGAAGCATAAACGTTACCTTTCAAATTCTGCCCATTACACAAGGAGTCCTTCATGTAGCGCACCGTGCTGGAACCTGAATTATCAAAAACCAATTTTAGCTCACCCTTTTTGTTGTTGAAGTTTTTCTTCAATTGTTCCCAACGCGTTATACGTCCTGACACGATGCCTTTAATTTCGTCAAGCGATATGAGTGAGTCACAATTTTGTTTATTGATAACCAAAGCTATGGCATCAGAAGCTATCAACGATTGAGTTGCGCCCAAATGATGCGATTCTATAATATTCAATTCATTTTCTTTCAGTTTGCGCGTAACGATAGCACAACGCAAGCTATCATTTACCAACAAGCGTATGGCTTGATCTTCACTCACATATTGCGGTTTCATGTTCGCCTCAGGATAAGCCATGCCATAGCTTTGCACCAAATTATCCATTATTGGCTTAAAGGTTTCATCAATGGCTACGTTCACATCATTTTCCTTTAACCATTCAGTATTGCCTTTTTTCTTACTACTGCAAGCCCCCATTGTTAAACATAGCAACAAGAGCACACTTGTTATAACTTTATTCATAATAGTCTGTTTTTTAATACCAATTTTCTTAGGTTCTTTAATAAGAAGTTCAAGGTTTATATTATAAACAATAACACTCGCTTTCACTTACTTATTTTGCTATTACATAGAATTCTACGTACTTTTTTTGTACAATGCAAAGGTAGTACAAAGCTATTATAAGGCAAAGCAAAAGGAATATTTTTATTACAACTACTACATTTGTCAAATGTATTAATTATATACGCGTCAGCGGAATTAGTTAACGGGGTGACAAATTAACGGGTTAACAAGTTTACGGGTAAGTTTGTCAAGTTTTTTAGTTTCTTACAATTCTGACTTTAACATAATAAGTGGCGTATAGCATACTTTCTTGTTAACTTGTTAACTTGTTAACCTGTTAACTTGTCAACTCATTAACCCGTTAACCATAAAAAACATTGCTGTTCACTTTGTCACAGATAAGTCATGAATTAGAATTAAGGGGGTCATACAAATACCAGCATCTGAATAGCTTATGTTTTTTTCAGAATCAACAGCCCCCTTAAAAACGCACCTCTTTTTAATATTCATTCATGTACGCCCTATCTAAATGTTTGCTAACTTTGCATGCCCTAAAAAAGTAGAGGCTAAAACAATGAAACGCAAAGCTGCTATTATTACTATTCTCTCCATCATGCTTATTGGAGGAATACTCATTATATTCATCCCGACCCAATCTCGACACCATCTCGAAGCCATCTGCAGGGTAGAAGGTAATGTTTGCTACGCTGTGCTGCTAAATAATGATCACGACACATTATTTATTTCACTCAAAAATGACTCAGTACAAATTGCAAGCGTACACAACAATCTTCCCTACAATGTTCATTATCAATCAGGAGCCTTTGTTTCAAACGAAGGACATGTAATAACAAGTGATGCATTTACTGAAGATGTACCCGATTCGCTCACGCCCCAACAATTGCACAGCCGACTACTTGCACTTGACTCTTTAATGAAGCAAAAAATACAAACAGAGAAAGGTGAAGAAATAGAGTTAAACGAATATGCTCGCACACATACGGTCATAGACGATGGATATAATGACGTAATGGATTATCGTGTAAAAGTTACGCAGCGAGTTGAACAAACTGATTCTGTGATTAGACGCATTCAACAGGCACTCGCATCACCTCAACTCAGCGCACACCTACAAGCCAACATTTATGTAAGCAATCAACACATGACACCTCAAAGCGCTGATATTGCAGCCCATCATGATGGGTTGTTATTGTTACAAACCCACACAAAGGATCTACCTAAAGGCTGCCACCGATTTTCTGTTTATAGATGGGGAGTAAGCACTTTAAAGAGCCACATTTATGCATACAATGACATCGGCAGCAAGTGTCAACTCCCATTACCCACCATATCTGATAGCAACAGTGAGCACTTTACTGCCGCCGAAGGTGGCATTTGGGTAAACCAGTCAGGACACATTAGTGGAGTACTACGGCATGGACAACGCATTACTTCATATAAAGTAGCTCAACTTATGCGCAGCGTTCATACATGGCCCATGTGGTGGTGGCATAATTTTGTAAGTTGGTGTAAGAACCTAAGACTGCCTAACAATCAACCCAAAAAGAAAAGTGCTAACATCAATACTAACAAATTACAATGCAAACATTTTATCTTGAACGATAGCCTTAGCTACACAGGATTGGTTTGTCAAGAGCAAATAAACAACCACCCCATGCGTCATGGATACGGAATACTTACCCTACCTAATGGCACACAATACATTGGCTACTGGCACAATGACACTTTGAAAAGTGGTAAATGCCTCAACAACAAGGGCGTTTATGAAGGAGAGTTTAATGACCAAGGAAAATTTCATGGCTATGGTACACTCTATGCGGCTAATGGCGAAGTGTACATGGGCGAATGGAAAAATGGTAAACGCTTTGGACACGGGTTCAGTTCACGCAGCCAACATATGGTACGCTGTGGCTCATGGCGCAATGGACGATTTCAAGGCGAGCGAATGGTATACACGGCCGATCGCATCTATGGCATTGACCTTTCACGACATCAACACGAAAAAGGTGCTGGGCGACGTGTTAAGAAGTATGGCATTAATTGGAATCAGTTGCGCATCTATAGTTTGGGGAGTGGACGTAGAGTGCAAGGGCGCATTAACTACCCCGTATCTTATGTCTACATCAAAGCCACCGAAGGTCGTTCACTATTTAATAAATACTACCCCAACGACTTGCAACAAGCACGCAAACATGGCATAGCTGTAGGCAGCTATCATTTTTTCACTACAACAAGTACAGGAGCACAACAAGCTGACTACTTTTTACGTATGGCATGGATAGCCCCCAACGACCTACCGCCCGTGCTTGACTTGGAACCTACCGACGCACAAATACAAAAGATGGGAGGCAATGCCGCTTTATTCAAACAGGTCTTAATATGGTTACACAGAGTAGAGAACCGACATGGCAAACGCCCCGTGCTGTATGTTGGCCAACTGTTTGTTAACAACCATCTAAAGTATGCACCTGCCGAACTGCGCAACTACGATGTTTGGATAGCCCGATATGGTGAATACAAACCCTATGTAAAACTATTGCATTGGCAACTTACACCCTATGGACGAGTAAAAGGCATACATGGCGAGGTGGACATCAATGTATTTAACGGTACTAAAGAAGCTTTTGACCAATATAGACATCAATAAAATGTAAGGGGGCTAAGCAAGGTGTGCTCACTATTATTTTTACATTGAGAGTGCGTTATCGTATAGCCCCCATAAGGCATTCCTAAAGGCATTGCATTTCACTTTGCCCCAAAAGTTTAGACAAGTACATAAGTAGACTTAACAAAACTTTTGCACATTATCATAACGCGGAACACTTTTTTTTAGTACTTTTGCCACGCAAAAAAGCTTAAAAGGAACAAATTTTAGGTAGCCTATGCCTCTAACATCGTACAGTTCTGAGGGCTATTCTGATTACAACACTTTGCTACACAAGCGATAGTTAACGCTACGACTAAAATAGCAAACATATTGTACACTCAAAATAGCCATAAGATAGCAAATAAAGCACTACCCTATTTCAATAATGATAGCGATGGCAAAGATAAGGCAAAACCTTAAAGTTCCGTCATTAATCAACAATAAAATGGACGACTATCACGCGGGAATCAACGATTGAAGCCGATCCGAAACAGGCTGTTGTTTATTCGGCACCGTTTCGTATCGGAGGATACGTTGTACGCATGCCATCACAAAGCCAAACAGCCTGTTTTTATGCGTACTTATTGGAATTATAACAAAACGCTACAAACCATTGACGAATGGGCACCCGACTGCTGGGTGCAGGTTACATGTCCCACTCCTGAAGATGAGGACTTTTTAATCAACAATCTTAAAATTCCTGATTACTTTCTTGATGACATTCGAGATAAAGACGAGCGCTCACGTTACGAATACGATGAAGGGTGGTCGCTCATTATCTTGCGCATACCTTATGTTAAAGAGGTGGCATCACGCACACCGCACACCACCATACCTATGGGTATTATACTTAACAAAGGAGTGTGCGTAACCGTATGTAATTACGAAACCAACATGATGATTGACTTTGTATCATATCAGCAAAAGCGTAATCAAGGTTTTACTGACTCCGTTGACTTAGTGTTCCGCCTATTCCTTTCATCTGCCGTGTGGTATTTGAAACGGCTTAAACAAATCAACGTACTGCTTGAAGAAGCGAAACGCAATCTTGACAGACAGATTGACAACGAAGACCTCATTGGTTTATCAAGGTTACAAGATAGCCTGACATACTTCATCACCTCCATTCGTGGCAACGAAACATTGCTTTCAAAGCTCAAGTTCAAGCTACCTGTTGATGAATTAGATGCCGACCTAATTGAGGATGTCACGATTGAAATGAATCAGGCACGCGAAACAACTAACATCTACACCAACATTCTCGATTCCACTATGGAAACGTATGCCAGCATTATTAACAACAACATGGCTGGTGTAATGAAACAAATGACATCTGTTTCCATCATTCTCATGTTTCCTACACTCATAGCCAGTATCTTTGGTATGAACCTTGTAAGCGGCATGGAAACCATGTGGTGGGGATTCCCTGTTGTCATTATCGCTTCAATTGTCGTAACAGGCATCTTTTATGGACTTTTCCGCTGGAAAGCGTGGATTTAAACACAATGATGAGCAAAATTCAGTACAAACTCTTGGCTGATAAAAATAAAATAACTTTATTTGCAACTCAATAACTACGTAGTGCAACGATCACGACTTTGTGTTTGTTCTCTTCATCAAGCAACAAATACAAAGTCGTGAATACGTTTCACCTCGCAATCATAAAAATAAACTAATTGAACAGCGGCTCACCCCCACAATAGGTTTAGCCGTTTACGAACCGATCCTATCCAATTTATTATGGACGAAATCAAGAACACTGCTGAAGCCGAAGAACAAAAAGTAACAGTAACTTCAGCCGAAACTAACACTAACGAGGAAGCAGCTAACACTACTGCAACTTCCACCACAACTGAAGACAACACCGCTGAAAAGCATTCAGAACCCACCACCAAGGCTGAGGTTATTGAACAGCTCAAACAGATTGTATATAACGGTGGCAACGTTGAACGCACAGAACTCGACCACCTGAAAATGCTTTACTATCGTTTTCACAATGCCGATGTAACAGCAGCACGTAACAAATTTATTGAAGAAGGCGGAAAAGCTGAAGACTTTATGCCTGCTCCCGACACCGACGAAGAAAACTTCAAAGCACAGCTTTCACTCATTCGCGAACTGCGCAACAAGGCTGCTGAAGAACTCGAAAAAGAAAAACAAAATAACCTAAAGCGTAAGCAAGAAATCATTGAACGCATCAAGGAGTTGGCCTCTTCACCTGATGAAGCTGACAAAGGTTATAACGAAGTGAAGGAACTGCAAAATGAATGGAAAGAAATTAAGCAAGTTCCCGCTGAAAATGCAACCGAACTTTGGAAGAACTACCAGCTCTACACTGAACAGTTCTACGACCAACTGCGCTTAAATCACGAAATGCGTGCTTATGACTTCAAAAAGAATCTTGAAATCAAGACACACCTTTGTGAAGCAGCTGAAAAGTTAGCCGATTTGGAAGATCCTATCTCAGCCTTCCACCAACTGCAAAAGTTGCATCAAGAATATCGTGAAACGGGCCCCGTTGCCAAAGAGCTTCGCGATGAAATATGGAAACGCTTTAAAGATGCCTCTACCATCATCAACAAGCGTCACCAAGACCACTTTGAAGCCATCAAATCCAAGGAAGAAGAAAACCTTAAAAAGAAGACCGAACTTTGCAAAAAAGTTGAAGCCCTTGATTTTGAGTCATTAAAGACTTACCCTCAATGGGAAGAGGTTACCAAACAAGTGCTGGCTGCACAAGCTGAATGGAAAACCATTGGCTTTACGCCTCGCAAAGTGAATGCTGAGATTTTCGAACGTTTCCGCACAGCATGTGATCGTTTCTTCCAAGCTAAAACTGCTTATTTCAAAGCTAATCGCGAAAAGCTTAACGCCAACCTTACAGCCAAAAATGCTTTAATTGAAAAGGCTGAAGCTTTAAAAGATAGCACTGATTGGGGAGCAACCACAAACAAATTTGTTGAGCTGCAAAAGGAATGGAAAAGCATTGGTCCTGTTGCACACAAAGTGTCAGACGTTATTTGGAAACGCTTTAACGATGCTTGCAACTATTTCTTTGAAAAGAAGAACGAAGCTAATGCAGGGCAACGCAAAGAGGAAGAAGCTAACCTTGACCTCAAGAAAGCTGTCATTGCCGAATTAGACAAATTAGCTGAAACAGGCAGCGACGACTTACTCAAGAGCGTGCGCGAACTGCAAGCCCGTTGGAATGAAATAGGACATGTGCCCTACAACAAAAAGGAGAAAATGTACCGTCGTTACCGCGAAGTGTGTGATAAAATTTACAACACCATACACGAAACTGCAGGACGTCGCCGCATGGACAACTTCCGTAAAACAGTTGCAGATAAGGGCGGTTCTGAACTGACACGCGAACGTAGCCGCTTGCAAGGTGCTTTAGATGCTAAGAAGCAGGAAATTCAAACTTACGAAACGAACCTCACCTTCTTCCGTTCAAGTTCAAAGAAAGGCAATTCTTTGGTTGCTGACATTGAAAAGAAAGTTGAACGATTAAAGAATGATTTGCAAGAAATCACCCTAAAAATAAATGCCGTTAACGATAAAATCAAGGCTGAGAAAGAGGCGAATAAGTAATACGTCCTCACACATAAGTAGGTGTTCAAAAGTATTTTATAAGTATTATTAAATGAAGCAAATGCTTGCATCCCAATAATGCACTTTCCAAGTAAAAATAATTTTAAACACCTACTTAGATTATAAAACAAAAACGAGTTTCCAACTTGTGCTATACTGAAAGCTATTACCAACTTTCTCTATTCAACACAAATTGGAAACTCGTTTTTTTTCTTGATATGTCACACACTATTTATCAACAACTCGCTTCAGCACATGCTTAAATAACAAGCATTGCATCAGTCCACGCCCCCCTAAATAAACGAGAAACGCTGTCCACAATAAGAAGTTAGACAACGGAAACACCTTTACGACAATAAAAAAGCTAAGCGAGGCAAAAAACATACTCATTAACATATAACGAGTTGAAGTGGTGCCTACATACAAGCCATCAAACAAAAATGCAGCAAAACTTAGCAACGGAATAACTGAAGCCAACAGCAAATAATGCTGTGCTTGCACCACAACTGCTTCATCATTTGTTAGTAAATGAAGCAAATGACTACCACCTCCTACATATGCAAGGCTGAACAAAACAGCTAATGCAGCGCCAAACACAAACAAATGGTGAGCCAATCGTTTAAAGTTTACCATGTCACGTGCACCACAATAACGGCCCCCTAAAGCCTCGCCAGCATAGGCAAAGCCATCCATTACATATGAAAATATGATAAAGAACTGCATTAGCAATGTGTTGGCAGCCAACGTTAACTCGCCTTGAGCCGAACCTGCTGACGTAAAATAAGTTGTCACAGCTATTAAACACAATGTGCGTAAAAAAATGTCACGGTTCACATTAAAGAAACTCAGCATCTCACTTTTACTAAATACACCATACCAACTCAATGAACCACTCTTATGATGAAATTGAGTGAACCATATAACAAAAGCCATAAGTAGCCCTGCATACTGCGCTATTAATGTGCCCAATGCCACACCCTCCACCTTCATTTTAAAAACAAAGACAAAAAGCATGCTGGCTATAATGTTCACTACATTCTGTACTATGGCTATAAACATCGTAACACGTGTATTCTGCATACCAAGGAACCAACCTACAAAACTGTAAAGTCCTAATACGGCAGGTGCTCCCCAAATAAGGAGTTTGAAATATACCGAAGCCCAAAGCCTAACTTCTGCCGAAGCTTGCACAAAGCCAAAAGTTAAATACAGAATAGGCCCCTGCAGCAAAATAAGAAACAATGACGCACCCAACGCTATTGCTAAAGAGCGCATCAGTATATGATTTGTTTCACTGCTATTATTAGCCCCATAAGCTTGTGCTGTCAGTCCACCTGTACCCATGCGCAAAAATGAAAAGAGCCAATAAATCATATTAAAAATCATGCCACCTATAGCAATGGCACCTATGTAAGCAGCAGCACCCAAATGCCCCACTATAGTAGTATCAACCAATGCCAACAAAGGCACCGTTATGTTTGACACTATACTGGGCAAGGCTATATGGAGTATTTTTCGATTCATCTTTTTATGAGTTTTACCTGTTTAAAGGCATAGTCACGACTGTAGCCATCCTCTCGCTTCAATCGTAATATACCCATTGATGATATGCGCTCTATCATAGCTTTAAATTCCCCATTTTCGTCAGCAAAGGTGTGCCACCCCTCAGCACAGTACAAATGTTGCATGTACAATTGGTGTAGCACATCATAATCCTCTTGCAGCACTTGATTATAAAAGTGTTCAAAGTATTTCAAAACATGCATGAGCAACTCTTTACGACAAATGCCATGTCCTAATATCTGTTTAAGCGAAACGGGGTTGGGAGCATCACTCTTAAAAGCCTCTTGATTCACATTCAGCCCTACACCTGTAAGCGTGTTTTCAATTTGTATCCCACACACATCATGTTCTAATAGCATGCCACATATTTTTTTATCTTTCCAATATATGTCATTAGGCCATTTCACACTAACATCAGTAATATATTCCTCCAAAGCCGAACTCACTGACAAGGCTAAAGCCTCAGACAATGCAAATTGATGCGTAACAGGCACTCGCCGCGGATGAAACAAAAAGCCAAATAACAAATTTTGCGCGCTATCAGCCTCCCACGAAGTACCACGTTGGCCACGTCCTGCCGTTTGATAATCAGTTGTTATCAACACAAACTCATAATTACTGTGTGCATATTCAGCACGTCGCAATTGCAACATGGTTGAATCAGTTTCAGACAAATGTTTGTGCCACCAATTAGTAGGTAAATCTATATTAAAACTTTTCGGCATACTCCTTTTGCAACTTTTTGGGTAACTTTTTCAACACCTCATCCAGCGAGTGATCAATTAAATGTAACACCACATCATCAGGCACATCCGTTTCAAACCACACCTCATTCCAATACTTTTTGTTCCAATGCCAAGCCCCCTTTATGCCGCTATATCGGTCGCGTAATTCTATGGCATAATCAGGGTCACACTTCAGCACAACACACTCAGGTCGTTCTAAATCAATATAGGCAAAAATCTTATTATAAACCCTAAATAACACACCATTCGGTCCAAAAGCAGCATCCTCTGTAGCCAAAGGTTTTGCCAAACAATAGGCACGAACCCGCTCAATATTCATACTTCAAATTCCTTTTTATGATGTCTTTGTCGCCATACTTCATTTTCAGTATAGGCATTTTTTATATGCGTTATTTTAAACGGCACCTCAGTTCCAACCACAGTTATTATGTCGAAACTATAAGCCACATCACGCAAATGGTAATAATCAAGATAAGCACGCGCAGCTTCTACCAAATTCTTCTTCTTTTGCAAGTCAACAGCATCTTTAGCCAAAGCCTTATTTTCATTGCTACGCGTCTTTACCTCAACAAACACTATTTCATCGTACCACTCAGCCACGATGTCAATTTCATAATGATCAACGCGCCAATTGCGGTGCTTTAATCGGTAGCCCTTGAGCGTAAGATAAAGCAAAGCCTCATCTTCACCTATACGGCCTAAATCGTTGTGAGCAGCCATCGTTCTAACGTTTCTTTTTGAAGAAATCTTTCATTAATTGCGCACACTCATCTAATAGCACACCACTTGTCACTTGTGTTTTAGGGTGAAAAGCCTTAGGAGCAAACACACTATACCCCCGTTTAGGGTCAGGAGCACCATACACCACACGCCCCATCTGCGACCACCCAATAGCACCTGCACACATAACACAAGGTTCTACTGTAACGTAGAGCGTACACACATCTAAATATTTACCATTTAAAGCATCGGCAGCAGCAGTAATGGCCTGCATTTCAGCATGCGCGGTTACATCATTCAAGGTCTCAGTCAAGTTATAGGCACGCGCTATTATGCGATCACGACACACCACTACAGCCCCTACAGGCACCTCATCCTTATCAAATGCTATTTGCGCTTGCTCAAGAGCCTTACGCATGTAATCTTCGTCAGTCATATATTATATAGGTATAAAGGTAGGCATTCAAAATAAATTTGAACACCTACTTACATCATCATTTAATCAGTTTAAGTGCTACACGCCCACGCTCTTCATCAATATCAAGAACCTTCACCATCACTTGCTGTTGAATGTGAACAACCTCGGCAGGATCTTTTACAAAGTGGTCAGCCATTTGCGATATATGTACCAACCCCTTCACCTTAATACCCATGTCAACAAAGCACCCAAACTTGGTAATATTTGTCACCACGCCAGGCACTTCCATACCCTCACGCAGGTCATCAATAGTGTGCAAGTTTTCAGCAAAGCTAAACACCTTGGCTGTGCCACGTGGGTCACGTCCTGGCTTTGCCAACTCAAGCATTATGTCAGTCAGTGTAGGCATACCCACCTCATTATTGCAATACTTCTTTAGGTTAACTCGTTCTCTGACAACAGCATCATCAATCAGCGTCTGCACATCACAGCCCACATCATGTGCCATTTGCTCCACCAAAGCATAACGTTCAGGGTGCACAGCCGTATTGTCAAGCGGATTTTTTGCATTAGGTATACGCAAAAAGCCAGCACATTGCTCATATGCCTTCGCCCCCAGTCGTGGAACCTTTAGCAAAGCTTTGCGCGAATCAAAAGGTCCATTTTCAGCACGATAGTCTACTATGTTCTGAGCCAAAGCAGGCCCTAAGCCCGAAACATAGGTAAGCAAATGTTTAGAAGCAGTATTAAGATTTACACCCACCGTGTTAACACAACTCTCAACAGTTAAGTCAAGCGACTTTTTTAATTCAGTTTGGTCAACATCATGCTGATACTGCCCCACCCCAATAGCCTTAGGGTCAATCTTCACCAACTCGGCCAAAGGGTCAGCCAATCGTCGGCCAATGCTTACAGCACCACGCACTGTTACATCATAATCAGGAAATTCATCACGAGCCAATTTCGAAGCTGAATAAACTGAAGCACCATCTTCACTCACCAAGAACACATCAACATTGTTCAAATGCAAGCTCTTTACCAACTCTTCAGTTTCACGTCCAGCCGTACCATTACCAATAGCAATAGCTTCCACCTTATATTGTTCAACTAACGAGTTAATTTTAAACCCAGCACGCGCATACTGATTCTGTGGCTGATGTGGATATATCGTTTCGTTATGCAGCAAGTTACCCTGTGCGTCAAGACATACCACCTTACAACCTGTACGGAATCCTGGGTCAATGCCCATGATGCGCTTCTGTCCTAATGGTGCAGCGAGCAAAAGCTGCTTCAAGTTCTCAGCAAACACATGTATAGCCTCCTCATCGGCTTTCAACTTGCTTGACCCCGCAAACTCCGTTTCTATGCTGGGCTTGAGCAAACGCTTGTAAGCATCATTCACAGCCATTTCAACCTGCTGAGCAGCAGGCGACCCCACCTTCACATAAGGACGTTCTACACGACTTACACAATCATCGTCATCCGATGGCGAAATAGTAACACGCAAAAAACCTTCGGCCTCACCACGACGCATGGCCAACAAGCGGTGTGATGTACAACGCTTCAAAGGTTCACTCCAATCAAAGTAATCGCGAAACTTAGCAGCTTCACTCTCCTTTGCTTTTATCACCTTAGAGCGTATCATACCCGTATATTCAAATGAACGACGTACAGTTTGTCGACTACGTTCATCCTCATTCACCATTTCAGCTATAATGTCACGTGCCCCTTGCAAAGCATCATCAGCATTTTTCACATCGCCCTTTACATAGCGTTGCGCCAATTCTGATGGTTGTTTATAAGGTTGTGTTAGCAATGTGATAGCCAAAGGTTCAAGTCCTTTTTTGCGAGCCACCTCGGCCTTGGTTTTGCGTTTAGGCTTAAAGGGCAAATACATATCCTCTAACTGCGTTGCATCCCAACATTCAGTAATGCGCTTTTTCAAGTCATCAGTCAGTTTGCCTTGTTCCTCAATGGTTTGTAGTATGTAGTCACGTCGATGCACCAACTCTGTGAGTTTATCATTTTGTTCCTTTACCTGTGCCACCTGCACCTCGTTTAGTTCCCCTGTTGCTTCCTTACGGTAACGACTTATAAAGGGTATTGTAGCACCTTGCGCCAACAAGTTAATCGTACTTTCCACTTGCATCTCGCGCAACCCCAGTTGTTTGGCTATTATGTTTATCAGTGTCATTGCCTTCTGTGTAATAATACATTTATAAAAGTCACCCAACAGCATTGTGGCATGAGCCATCATCTATCTAAGTGATACAATAAAAAAGAATAGTGTAAAGTTACAACAAAAAGCCAATAAGCATAGGCTTTCAGCCACAATTTAGGTTGATTTAATATTTAATGTTAACTTTGCACCACACAAATAACCAAGATAACATTCAACATATGTTTTCACTAATAATGATTGCCATTTGCGGTGTCGTGGCAGGATTTGGCCTACGGCGTTGGAAGGCACTACAACACGTCAACCACACTATCACACTTACCATATGCTTCATGCTATTTGTTTTGGGCCTCTCAATTGGCGAGAACAACATGATTATAAAACACCTTTGGAGCTATAGTGCACAAGCCCTGCTTATCAGCGTAAGTAGCATGTTAGGCAGTGCAATTGGTGGATGGTTACTTTACAAATATGTGTTTAACAAGCCAAAGAAAGGCGTCACCCCATGAAACAAAGCTTGTTTGTTGTGTTTATGTTTGTCTTAGGTTGCATCATAGGCAACGTGTGCCAACTACACTGGCAACTACATGAGCTATCCATGATTATACTCTACGTACTTATGTTTCAAGTAGGCATCAGCGTAGGGTGTAGCGACAACCTCAAAGCCATATTACGCAACTTTCGTCCTAAAATGCTCTTGCTGCCTTTATCTTCAATAAGTGGCACACTATTATTTTCAGGCATCATCAGTTTAGCACTTTCACATTGGACTGTTTTTGACTGCATGGCTGTAGGTAGTGGCATGGGGTACTATTCTTTATCATCCATACTCATTACGCAACTTAAGCTACCCACACTTGGGCAACAAATGGCTGCCGAATTAGGCACAATAGCGCTATTGTCCAACATCTGCCGTGAAATGATAGCACTCACATGTGCACCTTTGTGGCGCAAATACTTTGGCCCTTACGCTGCTGTCACTGCAGCAGGCGTAACATCGGTTGATGTTTGTTTGCCTGCCATAAGTCGCGTATGTGGCAAAGAAATGATTCCCATATCACTATTTCATGGCATGATGATTGATATGAGTGTACCTATTTTAGTTCCATTCCTTTGTGAGTTGTGAACTACCACATCATACCCGTTGGCGGAATTTCAGGTTAACGGGTTAACAAGTAAGTATGCTTTACACCACTTATTATGTTAAAGCCAGAATGACAAGAAACTTAAAAAGCTTGACAAACTTACCTGTTAACCCGTTAACTTGTCAACTTGTTTACTAATTCCGCCAACGCGTACATCATAAGTAGGTGTTCAAAATTAGTTGATATAATCGTGTTCAGAATTAGTTGATATGCCTTGGCGCACTCTTTCGCCCAGAAACATAGGTTTCATCGATCATGTAGCCCGCTACGCTCCCTCTTCAGCCTCTGTTTCTGAACCTTTTCGTTAAGCCAGATGAGCAAAAGAAAGCTTGCTTTCATTTTGCCATGGCGAGAAAAGGTGCGCGAAAGCGAACGAAATACTGCACTCATTCATATCAACTAATTTTGAATACCTACTTAATGAAAAGAGGGAGCATCAACATTGATACTCCCTCTTTTCATTTATGCACAACGAAAATTTGCGTTTTCGTTGCTTAATTTATTACTTCAACTTGCTCACAGCCTCCTTAATACGACGCAATGCCTCAACAATGTTTTCATCGCTGGTAGCATAGCTCATGCGGAAACATTCAGGTGAACCAAAAGCCGCGCCACCAACAGTAGCAACATGACCTACTTCGAGCAAATAGATGGCAAAATCCATTGAATCCTTAATAACTCGCTGTCCATCGGTCTTGCCAAAATAGTAGCTACACTTGGGGAAGAGGTAGAAAGCACCATGCGGATCATTTACCTCAAAACCGGGAACTCCCTTGGCTAACTTAACAATTAAGTTCTTGCGACGTTCAAAAGCTTGGCGCATCTCTTCAACACACTCTTGCGGACCAGCAAAAGCCTCGGTTGCTGCTACTTGACTTACGGAACAAGGGCCACTTGTGTATTGTCCTTGTAACTTGCTGCAAGCCTTGGCTATTTCAAGTGGTGCTGCAAGGAAACCAATACGCCAACCAGTCATGGCATAAGCTTTTGACACACCATTAATAACCACAGTGCGATCTTTTAAGCCTTCGCATGCTGCAATTGAAGCATGTTCACCTACATAGTTAATGTGTTCGTAAATTTCGTCACTAATGATGTAAACACCTTCATGTTTACGCAGCACTTCGGCCAAAGCCTCCAACTCAGCCTTGCTGTAAACTGAACCTGTAGGGTTACTTGGTGAGCAAAGAATAATGGCACGTGTTTTAGGGGTAATGGCAGCCTCAAGTTGTGCTGGAGTAATCTTAAAATCTTGTTCAATTTTAGCTTCAACAAACACAGGCTTGCCATCAGCCATCAACACCATTTGTGGATAGCTGACCCAATAAGGTGCAGGTATAATAACCTCTTCGCCTGGTGAAACCAAAGCCATTACGGCATTGCACACACACTGTTTGGCACCATTTGACACCACAATTTGCTCAGGAGCATAAGTGAGTCCGTTTTCATTTTGCAACTTAGCACATATGGCTTTACGCAATGCAGGGTAACCTGCCACAGGTGAATAGCGCGAATAGTTCTCATCAACGGCCTTCTTAGCAGCCTCTTTTATATGATCGGGGGTGTTAAAGTCGGGTTCTCCCACTGAAAGGTTGATAATGTCAACGCCTTGTGCCTTGAGTTCTGCACTCTTTTGCGACATGGCAAGTGTGGCTGAAGGAGCCAAACGGTTTACAAGTGATGAAAGCATTTGTATAAATGGATTTAATGTAACAAAGGCAACACGTACTTTAAAATGGGGGTACAGAATGCCACCCTGTTACTGATTAAAACAATATTTCTATGAAAATATAGCAACAAAGGGTGTCGAGAGAAACGCAGCATACATTATAGGAATATGATGCAAGCAATTTCTCTCGTCACCCTTATTACTTTTTATGATCGTCTGGTGCCAAATATGCGAAGCAGATAAAGGAACAAGTTTACTAAGTCAAGGTAGAGTGACAAACTACCCAACAATGCTATCTTCATGATATTTACATTGCCCGTCGACTGACATTCAGCCAACATCTGCTTTATTTTTTGCGTATCATAGGCTGTTAGGCCGCAGAAGAGCAATATTCCGACATAAGTCAAAGCCCAATCTAAAGCCGAACTTGCTACAAACATGTTGACTACACTCGCTATAATCAAGCCTATCAACGTCATTGTGAGCAAGCGTCCCATGCTTGAAAGGTCTTTTTTGATGGTGAGACCCAATAAAGCCATAGCACCAAACGTACCTGCCGTTACAAAGAACGTTGTGGCTATGCTCTCCATGGTGTAAGCCAACATAATAACTGAAAGTGTTGCACCATTCAATACGGAATAGGCCGCAAATATAATACCTGCAACAGGGAATGAAAGACTTTGAATACGCGCTGAAAATATCCACACCAAGGCTAATTCAGCAATCATGAGTCCCCAAAATACGGCTTGGTTGCCTATTATTGAAAACAACAATGCCTCATTTCCTGCCACATAAAAGGCAGTAAGACCAGTCATTGTTAAAGCCAATGTCATCCAAAGATAAACCTTGGTCATTAGTCCCGAAAGCGAATAAGAAACATGGCTTGTTCGCTCATCGGCTTGTGGATTGTAGTCATAAACATTGTATGAATCCATAATCGTCAGTTTTTAAGTGGGGCTATAGTTCTTTTCAATAGACTCTCTTTTTCAAAAGCAACACGTATGCAAACTTAACAAGCAACACATGCACTTCAACAAAGACTATAATGAAAGGCGAAACATCGCCCCCAAAGAGTAAAACATTTTTTATAGCGGCATTCCACTCTGAAGCCTTTACAAATGTAACGTGTGCCCCATACGCTCCTTTTTAGTTTCGAGGTAGCGCTTATTATATTTATTAGGGGTTATTTCGATAGGCACATTCTCAACTATTTCAAGTCCATAAGCCTCTAATCCCACACGTTTTACGGGGTTATTGGTGAGCAGGCGCATTTTACGCACACCCAGCATACCTAATATTTGTGCTCCCACACCATAGTCACGTTCATCAGGGTCATAACCCAAGTGAACATTGGCATCAACGGTGTCGTAGCCCTCCTCTTGTAATTTATAAGCCGCAATCTTTGCCATCAGGCCAATGCCACGTCCCTCTTGATTCAGGTAGAGTACCACACCTTTGCCTTCTTTCTCAATCGTTCGCATAGCTTTGTGCAACTGTTCACCACAGTCACAACGTTCAGAACCAAAGATGTCGCCCGTCATGCATGATGAGTGCACACGCACCAGCACAGGTTCGTTCTCTTTCCACTCACCTTTAATCAGCGCTATGTGCTCTAACCCATTGCTCTTTTGGCGGAAGGGAATTAAGCGAAAATGTCCATACTCTGTAGGCATATCAACTTCCTCGCCTTGCTCAACCAAACATTCCGTTTTTAAACGATAAGCAATTAAGTCCTTAATGGTAATGATGTGTAATCCTTCACGCTCTGCAAAAGCTTGCAATTGGGGCATACGTGCCATCGTACCATCCTCATTTAATATTTCAATGAGGCAAGCAGCGGGTTGCATACCTGCTAAACGTGCTAAGTCAACGGCAGCTTCGGTGTGTCCTGCACGTGCCAACACGCCACGATCTTGTGCATAAAGCGGATTGATATGTCCTGGACGGCCAAAACTTTCAGGTCGGCTATCAGGATCAGCCAAAGCACGAATGGTTGCTGCACGATCATGGCAACTTACACCTGTGGTACAGCCCTCTAACAAGTCAACGGTTACGGTGAAGGGAGTTCCAAGCATACTTGTGTTGGTTTGTACTTGATGCTCTAATCCCAATTGATTACAACGTTCTATGGTGATAGGTGCACAAAGCACACCACGGCCATTGCGCAACATAAAATTTACGTGTTCTGGTGTAACCAATTCTGCGGCAAGAATAAGGTCTCCCTCGTTTTCGCGGTCTTCATCATCAACCACAATAACAAACTTGCCGTTTTTAAAATCTTGTATAGCCTCTTCAACTGAGGCAAGTTTAAATGAACTCATTTTTAGATATTTGTTCTTCGTCTGCACCACACGTTATCACTATCGTCCAGACTGTTTTATATTATTACTTCGATTTAGGAGTAAAACCTTCAGATGGTAAAGTTAACGTAGCCCCACTCTTGTCGGCCCCTTCGGGCGTGTTGGGGGTTAAATTACCATGCTCCTGCATGTAGTGTTTATACTGATAATGCCTCCATGCGCGCCAACCATAATAGCCACCTGCGCCTAACACCATAATGAGCAAAACAATGGCTATGCCCCACTTCAGCCCACTACGCTGTTTTATTTTTTGCAATTTGCCATCCGTTGGCAACTGACTGTTACCCACACCCTCAGCACTATCACTTTCGGCAATGGTTTCACCATGAAGTAATGATGCTAAACGATCACTGGTGCAAAGCACAGAGCGCATATCACGATACAAGCGTAATCTGAAATGCCATATACGAAACCATAGCACAGCACCTAACGGAACGATAAGTCCTGCAGCCACATTCAAGGCATGACTATGAAATGGAGTTGTATGCGCATGAACATAGATGATAGGCATTTTATTCAGTTCAGCTAACACCCGTCTGTTCTTACTATTCGACAATTCCTCTACCACGGCCTCAATGCGCTTGCATATTTGCTCCACCGCGCCATCTGGCTGATAACGAAAGAAAATGCGTATGTAACTGGGGGCATGCAGCAACTTCTTACTTTCCATGTAATGCTGACAATCCACTTTCAGCTGTTCTATATATGCCAACATAACATCAATACGTGGATCATTTATAATCACCTCTTTACGATATATGTGGCGATGGGTGCGCAAACCTAACAAGCGAATGAAGAACATGCGATAAGCATCCATATTGAACACTACCGAGTCTTTGTTTGCTTTGTAGGTAAAGAACACGCTAAAAGGTGCAATAACGATGCTACTTACCCACATACCAAATATCATATTGATGTTACCATCACGCGCCTGCTTCATACCCCAGGTGTAGACAATGTACCACACGATGAAGATGGCTACAGAAATGACGGTTGGCATACCCAAACCACCCTTGCGAATGATAGCTCCTAATGGAGCACCTACAAAGAAGAAGAGCAAACAAGCCAACGAATAGGTTATTTTGTTGTGCCACTCAACCATGTGCCAACGAATGTCTGTTTCCTCTTGGCTGGTAATTGTTCCTCGCCAGTCTAAATCGGCTGTTATTGATTGCACATTAGCCAAAGCTTGTTGCCGCGCCATTTGCACCTTATCAACTGAGATCGTACTCAATAGTTTGTCAAAGTTAACAGACTTCTGATGTGCCTGCAACAAATGCATCAGTTTTATTGAGTCGCTCTTGCTCACTTTCGGACAACGATAATAGGTAAATGATGCCTCCTTGTAATTTTGACGACCTATCGAATCTAACTCATGGTTCATGGAGTCAACGCTTTGATCAATTTGTCGCATATTCTTCGCCGAGGCCATACCATTCAACATGTTTTTATCCATCATGTTGAAGTTGCTGTCAAAGTCAATCAATAATGCCTTGTAATTAAAGGTTTCGCGATCAAAAGGCTCATGTGCTCCATTCTGCATCATTTGTCCGCCATTGCTTGTTTCAAGACTTTCAAACTGTTCGCCATTCCACAAGTCAAGGCGTAAATGCATTTTATCGCGCGTAATCTCTAACCTTGCTGAATCTGCCAACACTATTTGCGCACGATCAAATCCTTGGTCTGTTTTATAGATAATGGTTTGATAAAGCATGCCTGTTGTGATGTTTTTGCGCTGCACAAATATGTTAATGTTAGGCACACCATTATAAAACACCCCCTCAGGTATCTCTACAGCAGGCGACTGCTGCTTCATACTAAAGAGCAAGGTTTTTAAATTTTTCTGGGCTTCGGGGGCTGACACATTCTGAAAGTAGAATGAGGTTCCCGTCATAAGCAGCGCAAACAGAGCCAACGGGCGCATAATTCGTATCAAGGGTATGCCTGCCGCCTTCATGGCCAAGAGTTCAAACGATTCTCCTAAATTACCAAAGGTAATGAGCGATGCCAACAACACCGACAATGGCAAGGACTCACGCACCAAGGTGATGGCCATGTACCAGTAAAATTTGGCCAATATATCTATTGACAAACCCTTACCTATAAGGTCATCAACATAACGCCATGTAAACTGCATCATGAAGACGAAGAGTACAACCAAAAAGGCTCCTGCAAATATCAGCAAGAACTTTTTGAGTATATATAGGTCGAGTTTCTTTATTAACTTCATAATTATTGAGGGGCATTACTTACGATGTTGCATGGGCCTATATAAGCACTCACATCAACGTAATTGCTTTGTTAATGCAAAAATACAACTTTTTTTGAGCATACTACGCGAAAGTGCATACGTAAATACACTTTTGAGTTACAAATTGCAAAGTATTAAGATTTTACCTACATGGAGCAGCTAAAAGTAGTCTACAACTGATTAACGCAACCACAAATTAACAATTATATTTTCATAAGCCACGACTAAACTATATACTTTGCGATGACTGACTTAACGTTATCGCAATCATATTCTAAAACGAAACAGCAACTGAATGCGATACATATAAATTGGGTTCATATACAAAAAGCAGTCACAACAAATAAATGTTGCAACTGCTTTGTAGCGCGAGACAGGATTGAACTGTCGACCTCATGATTATGAATCATGCGCTCTAACCATCTGAGCTATCGCGCCATGCTTTAGCTTACGAGTGTTGTTGTTTCTCGTTTGCGAGTGCAAAGGTACAACTTTTTTCATTACTACCAAATATTATAAAGCATTTTTTCAAAAATATTTTTTACAAATCATCACAATCAACACTTTAAACTATTGATTTTCAATCAAATATACTAAAATTGAAAATGTAATAAAAAAACTGTTACTATCCTCTTTTGTAATGGTAAAAGAAAAAGTTGAGCAATTTTCGCATGTATTTTTAGGCATTTTGAAAACCTGAGCGAAGGTTTCTGTCCCCCGATAACGGGGGAACCGAAGGGGGTCATA
>SAMEA3663105__coassemble_486_pt1 | contig 25777 bp, 20 predicted proteins | sample SAMEA3663105__metabat2_low_PE_034 | metagenome-assembled genome bin SAMEA3663105 (sample SAMEA3663105) | pig gut metagenome | biome: pig gut; feature: pig-associated habitat; material: faeces | place: Denmark | collected 2012
TTGTTAACCTGTCAACTTGTTAACCCGTTAACCTGAAATTCCGCCAACGGGTAAGAATAAGCAAGAACTCCATCCCTTGCAGGGGTGGAGTCCTTTGCATAAAGTGCGCATGTCAATGAAAAAGAGTGTACTCTTAATAGCTTCATGGCTACCTCTATCCTTATTTGCTCAGGCTCCAGCCGAAAGTGAGGATGTTATGTTACAAGGCTTTTACTGGAACTCGCAAAAGCAAACGGGGTGGACACAATTGACCCAACAGGTTGATGAAATAAGTCAAAACTTTAATATCATATGGTTACCCCCTTCGGCCAGTGCTGAGGGTGGAGGAACTGTGGGTGGTAGTAATGTAGGTTACCATCCGCGTCAGTGGAACAATCAAACCTCATGTTGGGGTACAGCGTCCGATTTAAAGGCCCTTATCAGCAGCATGCATGCAAAGGGAGTAAAGGTGATAGCCGATATAGTTGTCAATCATAGAGCAGGTGACACGGGATGGGGAAACTTCACAAAAGATGATTTCGGAACTTACGGCACCTACCAACTTACCACCGACCACATATGTGCTAATGATGAAATCAATACAGACAAAAGTGCAGGAACATGGTATGGTACGGCAAAAGGAGCTAAAGATACGGGCGAGAATTGGGATGGCGCACGCGACTTAGACCATACGTCACCCTATGTGCAACAAGATGTTGAGGCTTACCTTAACTGGTTGCATGGTGAATTTGGTTATGATGGCTGGCGCTATGACTTTTGCAAAGGGTACGATGGCAAATATGTAGGCATATACAATGCCGCCACACATCCTTATTTATCCGTAGGCGAGTATTGGGATGGAGGTTATGACCCCGTAGCAGCTTGGATTGAAGCCACAGGTCGTCAAAGCATGGCTTTTGATTTCCCGTCAAAGTATGCTGCACTCAACAATGGCTTGGCCAAAAATAACTATGCCAACATGTCGTGGATAGAGGATAAAACCACTTGGCGCCCAGCGGGAATGATACATCACCATAAATACAATCGTTATGCGGTAACCTTTGTTGATAATCATGACACATATCGTGATGGCAATAAGTACACGGGCAACATTCAAGCTGCATATGCTTTTCTCCTTTCATCGCCAGGCATACCTTGTGTGTTTTGGCCTCATTGGGTGGGGGCAGACCACGATGCTATTCATCGCATGATAGCTGTGCGTCGTGCTGTAGGTTTGCATTCCGAAAGCGATGTAACAGTAACGCAGTGTAGCACATACTATGAAAGTCATGCCATAGGCCATAAAGGTCAACTCATAACGCGCATAGGCATAGCAGCCCCTACCACCGTACCCGATGGTTATCAGTTGGTAGCGAAAGGTACGAATTGGCAAATGTTTGCCGATAATGCAGTTGCAGCATCAATAGAGGCCATTCAGCAATCGTCATTGAAGGTGTGGACAGAGAAGGGAAAACTTTATGTGCAAAGTCCGCAGCAACAATTTGTAAGTGTGATTGCCACTGATGGACGCATTGTCTATAATAATCAAGTGACAATGTTATCGCTCACGTTACCCTCCCAATGTTATGTGGTACAAGCAGGAGGTAAAAGCGTAAAAGTGATGGTGAAATAATTTGATGGTACGAAGGCCAAGAGCCTTCGTACCATTGTCTTAGTATGCTTGTTTCAGACCTCAAAGGGACAATAGAGACCTCAAATTGAAAAAAAAATAATAGAATTTGGCCATATTAGTTTATAATTGTATATTTGCAAACTGAATGAAATAAAACGTTAAGCGCATAGAACTCAATAATATAAACCCGTTGGCGGAAATTCAGGTTAACGGGTTAACAAGTTGACAGGTTAACAAGTAAGTATGCTTTACACCACTTATTATGTTAAAGCCAGAATGACAAGAAACTTAAAAAGCTTGGCAAACTTACCTGTTAACCCGTTAACTTGTCAACTTGTTTACTAATTCCGCCAACGCGTTAATATAAGTGAAACTTAATGAGAACACTATAGGAACTTTTGAATGCATCGAATAGATGTCATTAGAAAGGCGAGTCCTATAAGGGCGGTTCTAAAAATTCTGTTTCTGGAGTTCTACATTCTAAAATATGGTTTATATGCTATCGGAAGTGCTTTTCTGAAAGTTTATTCGGTTACATAGTCCGCTATGCTCCCTTGCAAACTTTCAAAAAGGCACTTCCGATAGAACATAAATTCCCTATTTCAGAATTATCAAAACCACCCATAAATGAATTTTATTGCAGATGATAACGCGTCAACCTTAGGTTTGAATCGTTTTGATGCTAATGAATATTCAAAGAATGCACTTTTTAGTTTGTAGACTTGCTCCTGTGTAGGAAAGTCATGTTTCACTTGTTGCTGTCCCTCATTCTTTTTTCGTATGATAATAGAACCGTGTGAGCAGAACGAAGTTTATAAAACTTCATGCACGAGTGTTGAAAAAGATCTCGGTGCTACCCCCGATAATATGCAAAGTGTTGAAAATGAACAAAATGCAGAAAAAGGGGTGTCCACCAACTCTGCCCTAACGAAATTAGAACAGCAAAGAACTGAAGCACATTGGTATGCTTTGCGTACTACTTACGGACGTGAGAAAAAGGCATACGAATACCTGTTAGAACAAGGGGTAAAAGTATTCTATCCGACCATAAAGACTGTAAAAGTTATAAAAGGCAAACGCAAAATAGTGTATGTTTCGCGTTTGCCTAATATTTTTTTCGCTTATGGCACAGAGCGTGAATTGTCAACTTATGTTTTTGACAACACCCATTTACCTTTCTTGCGCTTTTATTATCGATATTATTATGTGAGACGTGTCATGTATAAAACGCCCATGATAGTACCCGATAATCAAATGAAAACATTCCGCATTATATGTCAAGCAGAGTCGCCTGACACCTATGTAACCCCTGACTGCATTCATCTGTTTGAACGCGGGCAGCGAGTGCGCGTAACGGAAGGCATGTTTGCTGGAGCAGTGGGGCGTGTAGCTCGCTTTAAACGACAACAACGTGTGGGCGTGTATATTGACGGCTTGCTCACCATGGTAACGGCCTATGTGCCCAGTAGTTATTTACAGCCTATTGACGAAGAATAACAAACTCTTATAACATGAAAGTATCAACAATTTTGCTTAAGGCGCAACGCTTGTTGTTCATATTAGCCACATTGTGGTGGTTCGTCTCATGTACCACTACCAATGATGTAACTTATTTTCAAGATGCTGCAGTACTGAATGGCATGGCCGTGCAAGATGAACAAACCATTCGTTTGCACCCTGAGGACAAAATAAATATAATCGTGAGCAGTTCAAATCCTATGCTCGAACAGCAGTTTACGCTTGTGGCCAACACTTCAAAAAGTGTGGTAGGCAGCGAAACCACCATGAAAAATACCAAAGGTTCGGGCTCAGGTAGTGGGCAGCAACTTCTGGCTTACACCATTGATGAGCAAGGCACTATTAACTTTCCTGTGTTAGGAAAAATAAGTGTGGGTGGTAAAACACGCAGGCAAGTGGCCGAATACATACAAGATCGCTTGATTGCTCGCGAATTGGTGAGTGACCCCATAGTGACGGTAGAATATGTAAATATGGGGGTGAACGTAATGGGCGAAGTGAACAAAGCTGGTCGCATTGACATTGATAAAGACCACTTTACGCTGCTCGATGCATTGGCCAAAGCTGGCGATTTAACTATAACGGGACAACGCAAAGATGTGTTAGTTACTCGTCAGGTGGATGGCGTGAATCACGTGTACCATGTTGACCTAACGAATATGCAAACATTGCTCAACTCGCCAGCTTATTATTTACAGCAAAATGACTTGGTGTATGTAAGTCCTAACGATAAACGCAAACGCGAGTCAAAGGCTATGGGTAACACATTTAACACGCCAGCCGTGTGGATAAGTATTGCCTCGTTACTCACTACCATCACGGCATTGATTATAAAGTAACGGGTTAAAGTAACAGCTTATATACTCTATAACCCAATTTTTTTTAGAACCACCCTTTAGTGCTTTTTCCACAGATATAAGTTATAAATGAATAATACAACTCCAATTCGTAAAACAGCAGACGATTTTATGAGCCTGACCGACTTGTGGCGGGTTTGTTTGATGCATTGGACGTGGTTTGTAGCCTCCGTCATTTTATTTTTGAGCGTTGCAAGTTACTATCTCATGGTAACTCCTGACATGTACACACGCGAAGCGTCAGTACTTGTGAAACAAGAAGACCAAGGCAAGGCCACAAGTCGAAAGGGTAGTACTAATGACGATATACAAGACTTAGGCATGGTCATGCAGGTGACTAATGTGGCCAATGTGCAACGTGAGCTATCTTCGTTAGATGTGCTGACCGAGGTGGTACGTCGCATTAAGCACATCCAAGACCCTGCAAAAGTAATGGCTGGTGCCAAAGAGATAAAGTCACGACTTAAATGCAATATGGCCGATGATAAGTCAACCATCATTAATTTAAGCTATACTGATTATTCTGCTCATCAAGCTGAAGAAGTGCTTTATGCCATAGTGCAGGTGTACAATGAAAAGTGGTTGCAGAATAAAAATCAAATGACAGCCAACACCACGCAGTTTATTGAGGCACGTTTGCGCTTGTTGGAGCGCGACTTAGGAACAGTTGATGACAGCATTTCGCGCTACAAGGCACGCAACAGAATTACCAATCTTGACCGCGTGAGCGACATCTACTTGCAGCAACAAAGCCAGTCGGAGTCTGAGATATTGCGTATTACTAACCAGCGCGCTATGGTGCAGTATGTACTCGACATATTGCGCAGCAAGAGCAATCGTCACCAACTCTTGCCCACCAACTCAGGCATAAATAATCCAATGGCAGAGTCACAAATTGTACATTATAATAGTTTGCTATTGCAATTGCGTACCAATATGGTGGGTACATCAACGCAAAATCCACTCATCGTACAGCAAGAGGCCGAGCTCGACGAAATACGCAAGAACATACTTGCTACACTTGAAAGTCAGGTTAACTCACTCAACATTCAAATCAATTCGTTACAAGGTTATAATAGTGAGGCCAATTTAAAAATATCATCTAACCCTAACCAAGCCAAGCACTTGGTGAGTGTAGAACGTGAGCAAAAAGTAAAAGAGAGCCTTTACCTATATTTGCTGCAAAAGAAGGAGGAAAACGAAATCAGCATGACCTACACGGCAGTCAATACCAAAATTATTGATATGCCTAATGGTAGCAATAATCCTACATCGCCCAACAATACTACAGTGCTATTTGCTGCCTTTATGGCAGCCCTGCTATTGCCTACCGTAGTGCTGTTTGTGAGAGAGAGCACCGACAATAGAGTACGCGATAAGTTTGACATAGAACATAAAACCTCACTTGCCCTTATCGGTGACATACCCTATAATCCCCAAATGCAGCATAAAAGCTTTTTCTCACGTATGTTGCATGGCCATGGCAAAGTGACGCTCTTAATGGTGTCGCATGGTAAACAAGATTACATTAATGAATCATTCCGCTTGATACGTTCAAACTTGGAATTTTTGGCCTCCAAGCATGGTGAAAAGAATGTGTACATTGTAACTTCCAACTATGAGGGTTCGGGCAAAACATTTGTATCGGTTAATGTAGCCTTGGCCTTAGCTTTGGCCAATAAGCGTGTGCTATTGATAGATGGTGACTTGCGCCATGCTTCCGCTTCGCGTTTGTTTAAGTGCAAGGGCAGGGGGCTTGCTGACTACTTAGGCGAGATTGTCAATGATGTGGACACATTGCTCACAACGCATTCTGAATATCCCACACTCGATATTATGCCCGTAGGCACCATGCCACCTAACCCCACTGAGTTGTTAACGAGCGACCGCCTATCGCGTTTGCTTCAAGAGTTACGCCCACAATATGACTTTATACTAATAGACTGTCCGCCTACTGAAACATTGGCCGATGCCACCATCATAGAGCGTTATGCTGACCGCACGTTGTATGTAATACGTGCTGGTTTGTTTGAACGCAAGCGCTTGCCCGACCTTGAGGCAGATGTCAAGAATGGTAAATACAAGCATTTGTCAGTCATACTCAATGCCACCAAAGCAGGCGGACGCTATGGCTACCATTATGGTTACAAGTATGGTTATCATTACCCGTATGCCCCCAAAAACAATATGAGGTAGGGTTGGTGTAAACCATTGTGAAGTTACAATCCTTGAACATTCACTTATGAATATTGAAAACAAACGTATAGTTCGAAACTCCTTTTATATGTATGTACGTCTGTTGACCACGATGGTCATCAGCTTCTACATTTCACGTTTGGCACTTGAATTGCTTGGCGTGTCAGACTATGGCCTTTTTGCCGTGGTCGGAGGTGTTCTAGCCATATTTATGTTCATAAGCGGTTCGTTGGCGGGAGCTACCAGCCGTTTCTTCAATATAGAGATGGGCAAGGAACGGGGTGATGTGAATGCGTGCTTCAATGTCAACCTTACGTTACACGTAGCCTTGGCTCTCATAGTGTTTCTTTTAGCAGAAACTGTGGGCTTATGGTACATTTATAACCATCTGAATGTGGCGGCAGGGCGCTTAGATGATGCCGTCTTTGTGTATGAAGTGAGTATAGCCACCGCTTGCATCGGCATTGTCAATACCCCTTATCAGAGTCTACTCACGTCACATGAGCAGTTTGGTTTTCTGGCTGTGGTTGATATTGCCAATTCTTTGATACGCATGTTTGCCATTTTTGCGCTCATGTATGTATCCTCCGACAATGCGCTCAGACTCTATAGTATAATCTTTGCTTTCACCACCGTAACCAACTTTGTGGCCTATCATGTAGTGGCCTATGTGAAATGGAGGGACATTATTCGCTTTCGCTTCATACGTGATTGGAGTAGATATAAGGAAGTCCTATCTTTTAACAATTGGAATCTTTTGGCTACCATGGCTTATATGGGCAACAATTCAGGGACAGACCTACTATTCAATGCTTTTTTTGGCACGGCCATGAATGGAGCTTTTGCTGTGAGCAAAATGGTGAAACAAGGCATCATGAATTTCACAGGCAACTTCGATAATGCCTCTGCTCCCCAAATAATACAGGCTTATGCCGCAGGCGACAAGGAACGCTACACCTTTCTTTGTCATAAGATAGGCCGCATCAATATTCTCCTGTTTGAGCTGATGTGTTTCCCGTTGCTTATGGAGTTAGATTTTGTGCTTCATTTATGGTTAGGCAAGGTGCCAGATGGTGTATATATGCTCACCTTCCTTTGCATCATTCAGGGAGGCGTAGCACTTACCTGTGGCGGCATCTATAACCTCATAAATGCCACGGGGCGCATCAAGTGGTTTAAAATAAATGTCAGTTTTTTCTTTTTCATCTGTTTGCCATTAGGTTACGTACTGTTTCGTATGGGGGCAGCACCTTATACACTGATAGGTCTTTTCATTGTAGCCGATGTAGCGCAACGCATTGTTCAACTTATCTTAATGCACCATATCTTAGATTTTGACGCTTGGCAGTATGCCCGTTCTGCCTATTTGCGGCCAGGAATCATAGCTTTAGTGATGGCAGCAGCCTTGTATTTACGTGCAAGTATTCATATTGACACTACGCTTATGCATTTGTTCTCGCTACTAATAACTTTTGTGCTAACCCTTCTCCTTATATATATAATAGGACTTACGGATGAGGAACGAATGGTTTTGCGTAAGCGCTTGCATGTATGATTATTGGGTGAAATATCTTATCGGATGAAATTTTCGTTGGCTTCTCTTGGTGGATCCTTAGATTTGTCGTAATTTTAGAGAAAATATGGAATAAGCGGCTCACTATGAAAAAAAATATATACCCAATAGGCATACAGACATTTGAAGAGATTCGTCGGTTGGACAACATCTACATAGATAAGACGGAATACATTTATCGTATGACGCATACGAATGGAAAGTATTTCTTCTTGAGTCGTCCACGCCGTTTTGGAAAGTCGTTGCTTGTTTCTACTTTTCGAAGCTACTTTGAAGGAAAAAAGAATTTGTTCAAAGATCTTGCCATAGAAAGTCTTGAGAAGGATTGGGCGTCCTTTCCTGTATTACATTTTAGTTTTGCAGGTGGCAAGCACATGACGAAGGAACAATTGGGGCGTTATTTGCTGTATGTGTTGAACAACAATGAAAAACGTTTTGGCGTAGTCTGTGATTCAATAGACCCGAATGTGCGACTCCTCAACTTGATTGCTACAATTCACCAGCAGACAGGCAAGCAAGTGGTGGTTCTTATAGATGAATATGATGCCCCATTGCTTGATGTGGTGCATGAAAACGAAAATCTTGAAGTGTTGCGCAACATAATGCGTAACTTCTATAGTCCGTTGAAAGATTGTGAACCAATGCTCCGTTTCGTTTTTATGACGGGCATCACAAAGTTCTCCCAACTCAGCATCTTCAGTGAGTTGAACAATATAAAAAATGTGAGTATGGACGAGTCTTATGCAGGCATTTGCGGTATTACAAAGGAAGAACTGCTCACGCAAATGGATGAAGACTTAGACGAACTCGCTGAGAAACTTGAGCTAACAAAGGAGGCTACTATAGAAGCACTGACAAATTATTACGATGGTTATCATTTCTGTTGGCCATCACCCGATGTGTTCAATCCTTACAGTCTGCTTAACTGCTTTGCCGATGGTAAGACCGATTGTTATTGGTTTGCTTCTGGCACCCCGACTTACCTCATCAGCATGATGAGAAAGTATGCCTGCTTGCCTTCAGAATTAGGAGAAAAAATTTATGCAGACAAAAAGGATTTTGATGCAGCTACAGAAACGATGACAACCATCATGCCTTTGCTCTACCAAAGCGGCTATATCACAATCAAGGGGTATGACAAGATAAGTAGACTTTATGAGTTAGACATCCCGAACAATGAAATTCGGGTAGGTTTGTTTGGCAGTTTACTACCTCATTATCTGGAAAGAAATTCGGCTAAGGGCAATACGGTCATAGCGAGAATGTCTGTTTTGATAAGGCAAGGAAAAATGGATGCGGGTCTGCAACTATTGGCAGACTTTCTTGAAACAATTCCTTATTGTGAGCATACACACTATGAGGGACACTACCAGCAGATGCTCTATATCATCTTTGCATTGCTTACGGACTACAACATCCAAGTAGAACAACACACTGCCAAAGGACGTATAGATTTGTCGCTTGAAACGGCTGACATCATCTATGTGATGGAACTGAAGTTTGACAAAAGTGCGGCAGAGGCTTTGGAACAGATAGTGGCCAAGCATTATGTTGATGCCTTCAAACTGAAAGGCAAAACCATTGTGAAAGTGGGCATGAACTTCAGTTTGAAGGATGGGGTAAGTACTTTAGAATGGAAAATAGATTGAGCTAGTTTTCACACTATTCTCAAAAAAATAGGTTGCCATAAAATGCGTGTACTGTTTATTTCTCACACCAACAGTCTTGATGGGGCAAACAGAAGTCTGTTACAACTTGTAAAGGAATTACGCGATAATCACAACGTAACTCCCATAGTGGTATGTCTCCGCGATAGACAATCTCATGTGCTGACCGATGTTTATGCAAAAGAAGGAATTGAGTGTATACCAGTGCCATTGGTGAAGTTTAAATTGGTCGGTAATAAGTCGTTGGTTGCAAAAGTGTTGCTTGCTGCATCATTCCTACTGCGCAATCTCTACCTTTTCTATGCGCTAAGAGGTGTAAAGTTCGACTTGGTTCACTCTAACTGTAGCGTGATAGACATGGGTGCGTATCTTGCCCTATGGAGAAGAGTTCCCCACGTGTGGCATTTGCGTGAATTTGGATACGAGGACTTTCGTATGCAATCGGTTTTTGGAAAGCGTTACGAACGGTGGATTTATAAGAAATGTGAGGTTGCTATAGCCATATCTAAAGCCATTGAGCAAAAGTTTAAACCATTGTTTGGCACACGTATAAGGCTAATATACAATGGCATCTTGCCAAAGGACGAATCGTTGTCAGCCTCCCATACGAACCCTGTTACAACATTTTGCATCACTGGCCGCCTTGAACCGAACAAGAACCAAATGGAGGTGCTAAAAGCTTGTTTGTTGCTGAAGCATGAAAGCAAGTGTCACTTTAGACTACTCGTTGTAGGTGCAGGTGGCAATACCGCCTATACAGAAGAGTTGAAGAAATATGTAGCAGACAACGGATTGCAAGACGAAGTGATGTTTATGGGCTATCGTACAGATGTACCCGAAATTCTTAGTCAATGCAATGTGGGTCTGACAGCATCCACTAACGAGGCTTTTGGAAGAATAACCGTAGAGTATATGATGCAAAATCTTGCTGTGATAGCCTCCGACACAGGGGCTAATCCCGAAATTATTAGAGATGGCGATACTGGGATGCTCTACCCATCAGGTGATGCAAGGCAGTTGGCTGATAAGATGCTCGCGCTTTTGCAAAATCGCAATCTGCTTATGCGTATTGCCGCCAACGGCAAGCAACGTGCTTTGGAATGCTTCTCTTCCGTGAAGAACTCCGACAGCATATTTAATTTGTACAAAACCCTTGTCAAAGAATAAATGATTCCTTTGGTTAAGGAACAAATGATTTTTTTATAAAATAATGAACAACGACATACGTGCCATAGCCTTTTATCTACCACAATTCTATCCTACGCCCGAGAACGATTGCTGGTGGGAACCAGGATTTACGGAGTGGACCAATGTAGCGAGTGCCCATCCACTCTTCCGGGGGCACTATCAGCCCAATCTGCCAAGAGATTTGGGCTTCTATGACCTACGTATGCCAGATACGCGCGAGCGCCAGGCACAGTTGGCACGTGAGGCAGGCATTGAGGGCTTCTGCTATTGGCATTACTGGTTTGGCCATGGCAAGCGATTGCTCTCAGAGGTGTTTGATGCTGTGGTGAACAGCGGCAAGCCAGATTTTCCTTTCTGCTTGTGCTGGGCAAATCACTCATGGTATGCTAAGACTTGGAAACCTGGTGTTCCCAATAAGTTGCTTATGGAACAGACCTATCCAGGGGTTGAGGATTATGAAGAACACTTTAAGGCGATGCTTCCTGCATTCAAAGACAAACGGTATATAAAGGTGAACGGAAAATTGCTCTTCGGCGTATTCATTGGGTCGGATATACCTAATTGCCAAACGTTTTTCGATACATGGAATAAATTGGCTGAAGAACATGGCTTGACAGGTTTCCATTTCTTTTCACTTGCCCAAGGCCAAGAAAGAATTGACAAGTTGAAAGGTTTGGGCTTTGACCGCATAGTTTCTGATGCATACATTGATGTTATTAAGGAAGAGCCTCTCTTCAAACGCAAGTTGCGTCGCCTGCTACACCATCCCACAGCAGTGCCTTATTCACGTTATGAACAAAGGGCACTTGATTTTTTCAATCGTAACCATACTTGTACCCCCTGTATCATTCCAAACTTTGATCATACACCTCGAAGTGGTTTCAGAGGCAATCTGTTGCAAGGTAGCACACCCCAGAAATGGGGCAAACTTTGCCGCATGACAAAAGACTACATTTTGCACAACGATGAAATAGATAACTTATTGTTCATCAAGTCGTGGAATGAATGGGGTGAGGGCAACTATCTTGAACCAGACCGACGTTGGGGAAAGGCTTACATAAAGGAAACAGCAAAAGCATTTGTAGGGTAAAATTGTGTTATGATGAAGATTTCGGTTGTTATACCTCTTTACAATGCTGAGCCATACATTGGTCGGTGCCTTGACTCTGTTCTGCGTCAAAGTTATAAGAACATTGAGATTGTTATAGTTGATGATGCCAGTACTGACGCTTCGCTGTCGGTTGTACAACGTTATCAGACTCAGTATCCATTTGTTACAATCATTAGCCACAAGCAGAACAAAGGGGCAATGATGAGCCGTAAGGATGGTTACACGGCAGCCACAGGTGAGTGTCTGATGTTTGTTGATGCTGACGATACACTGCCGTTTGATGCGGTAGCATGTTTAGTTGCTAAACAGCAAGAAACCAATGCCGATATCGTTGCTGGCAATGTAGAAAAGATATATGTAGATGGACACAAGGAAAGGCTTGTCGAAAACCTTCCAACTCATGCTACGGGCGTTGATATGCTTGAGGCTCTGTTAGATGAGAAGGTGAGGCGTTGCTTATGGGGAAGACTTTATAGAACAGGTCTTTTTCATGAACACCCCTTGATAAACCTTGATAATATGACCATTTATGAAGATGCCTGCCTATTGCATCAAGTAGTGGTGAATGCCCATGTGATAGTTACCATTGACGACACAGTTTATCAATACAATGAGAATATGTCGTCAGTTACGCATCGTGTGTATGGCACTCGGCAGATAGAAAGTATCATAATGGCCAACAAAATAATAGCCGATGTATGCCAGCCGTATCCGCAACTTCATGCTAAAATGCAACATCGTATTGCACACACAGTACTTGCGCTATATAGTGAAAAAATAGCTATTGGTCAGTTGAGGGCATTGTTGCGCAAGCATGACATGCAGAAATATGGTGAGATGGGTACAATATGTAAATATTTAAATTTAGGTGATTATTGGTATGCCTTCAAACGTTTTTTTTATGTCAGGACAAAACTTTCAAAATAAGCTATCAAGATGAAGCAGCAGTATCCTAAGGTATCAGTCGTCACAGTCACCTACAATTGTGTTGATTGGGTGGAAGGCACCATACGCAATGTACTCAAGCAGACTTATCCCAACCTCGAATATATTGTTATTGATGGTAACAGTACTGATGGCACACGCCAAGTGATAGAACAATATGCCGACAGATTGGCCTACTATGAATCAGCACCCGACAACGGCATCTATGACGCCATGAACAAAGGCATTCGTGTTGCAACGGGCGAATGGGTGATTTTTATGAATGCAGGCGACTATTTTTTTCAATCAACTACGGTGGAAGATGTGTTCAATTGGTATGACGACAAGGGAGAAGTGATGATTGCTGGTGGCGCACGATGCTTCATCAACGAAGGATATTTCGACCGAATACCAGTTCACCCAATTCCGAATATTACCCCTCCCGATTCACAAAAAAGCTTCATTGAGAAAGTAGATTTTGACCATGTGTCAAATGCTTTTGTAGAGGAAATATGGAATTGTAAAATGTTTCCACATCAATCCATATTCATCAGATTGTCTGTACACAAAGAAATTCTGTTCCCTCTGAATTTGAAAATAGCTGCAGACTATTATGTTTTCATGAAAATATTGCTCAACAACGCACCGCTTGTCATCTACAATGGCATTATAGCATTGTTCAGAAACGAAGAAGGGGCATCAACACGCTATGAAAACTTTACAAAAATATGGGATGAAAGACTCCTGGTGATGCAAATGTTTGGGGCACCTCAAAAGGTGATAAAGGAAAATAAACGCCAAAGGAACAAAATGATGGTGCAGAGATGGGTGCTGAATGTTATAAAGAAGGTTTTCCCATTCATTTACAAACCATATCATCTGCGTATGTATATACGACAACCATTGGAGGAAACGCTGAAGGATATATAAGCTGAGGCTTGAGATTAATTATATATATATCAAACAATGATATCATCAGAACACATACTTACAATAGGTCCTGAATACAACCCCCCCAAAGGAGGCATTGCGCAATGCATTGCCACCTATCAGCAAACCATTTACTCGGATTTTAGGTGCTTGACGAACTCCTGTGATGGGGGAATGGTGCGGAAAACATGTAAACTTATGTTTTCCTTGATAACGCTGTGCTTTATATTAGCCTTTCACAAGAAGATACGAATCGTACATATACATACGGCATCGTATAATAGTTTTAAACGATCGTCTTTGTTTGTGAAAGTGGCGAAAGCAATGGGGCGTAAAGTAGTTCTCCATATACATGGTGGCGGATTTAAGGATTACTATATGAAGCAACCACGTTATGTTCGTTCTGTTCTTGACAAGGCCGATGCTTTGATAACGCTTTCTACTTCATGGAAAATGTTCTTTGAGAATATTGCACTTCATGGTAATGTTCACATCGTTCCCAATATAATATCAAAGCCTATATATCAAAATGTGCAAGGTGATGGCAAATTCCATCTACTCTATATGGGACACATAACAAAAGCAAAGGGAGTGTTCGATCTTGTGGAAATGATTGCTGAAAACAAAAACTTCTATAGAGGGAAACTCATCCTTGATATAGGTGGAGGTATGTATGACGCTGATAAACTCAGCAACTTTGTATACGACAATAAAATGGATGACATCGTACATCTTCATGGATGGCTAATAGGTAAGGCAAAGACTAAAATGTTTAATTTCGCCGATGCTTTTATATTGCCTTCATACGTAGAGGGGGTGCCTATATCTATTCTTGAGGCAGAATCGTATGGACTGCCGATACTTTCAACAAATGTAGGAGGTATCCCCAATGTTGTGGATGAAGGAAAAAATGCTTTTCTTTTCAGACCTGGTGACAAGCAAGAAATGAAAATTGCCATTGACAAGGTAATGGAAAGCAGAGAATTAAGGGCATCAATGGGTAGTCATTCAAAAAAACTTGTGCATAAAAATTATCCATCTTCAGTTGAAGAAAATCTTATAGAAGTATATCGTAGTTTATAAAGTGTCATGGGCATTGCTGATTATATAAAAACAAGGCTCCCTTATTGGCCTAACTGGTTGAATCACCTTCTTCTGAAATGGAATGTGTTGGGGGGGCTGGTGTATGGTAGAGCTTACAGAAGCATTCTGAAAAATATAGACAAAGGAAATCCAGAAAAGACACTTGTGGACATGGTGAACTTTGCTATAGAACGTGTGCCGTATTATAGAAAGAAGTATGGAGCATTGCGTATAAAGAATAAAACAGAGTTCGAGCAAAAGATTGATTTTATTGACAAGGATGAAGTCATGTCGCATTGGGATGATTTTCTTGTTGATGATATAGATTGGGGAAAAGCGCATTTGGGAACGACAGGTGGAACAAGTGGAAAGCCTTTGAAACTGGTTGAGCCACTTAACAGATATGCCCACTCATTGGCTTATACCCACAAACAATGGATGTGGTATGGCTGGAAATATGATGTACGAGGCGTATTTCGCAATCATCATATACGAGAAGACAGAGACTATATAATAAGTCCTATCTTGAAAGAAGTGATTTTTGATACATTCCGTATGAATACGGAATATGCTTTAAAATGTTGGAAGGCATTAAAGAAATATCACGTTCGTTACATCCACGCTTACCCATCTTCATTTTATTTGTTCTGCAAACTATGCGTGCAGCAAAATTTAAGTCTTGATTTTATAAAGGTTGCATTTCTTGCAAGTGAGGGGGTAACGAATGAACAACGTTCGTTTTTTGAAGAAAAAGGCATTACAATATATTCATTCTATGGACATAGTGAAAAACTGATTCTTGCAGGCAGCAGTCCTGAAAGCAAGTATTATCATATTGAAGAGAATTATGGATATTGTGAACTTGTAGATGCCAAAGGCCAAGTAATCAAAGAACAGGGAGTGTTGGGCGAAATGGTAGGAACTACCTTCTGCAATAAACTATTTCCGTTGATTCGATATAAGACGGGCGATTACAGCAAATATGCAGATACAGCCTATTTGAAATGTGGACAAAGAAGTCTTGATGAAGTAGAGGGACGCTGGGCTAATAGTACGATATATAAGGCAGATGGCACATATATAAATACGGCAAATCTCAATTTCCATAATGATGTCTATAGCCACATAGATGGTTTGCAGTATTTGCAAGAAGAGGTGGGAAAGTTAATAGTGTGTATTATAAAGAATAAATGGTATACACATGCCGATGAACAAGTTTTCGTGACCCTGCTCGGAATGGCAATGGGTAGTGAAGACGCAATAGAAATAAGGTATGTTGATAAGTTGATATTCCAATCAAACGGAAAGTTTCTTCAGCTAATCAGTACAGTAAAGAAATGAAAGAAAATAACCAGCTTGTAGACAGTCTGACCCGTCTGAAATTGTATTGCGAGGCAGAGGACTTCAAAGGATGGGACCCTTACGATGGTCTTAACTCTAAGTTGGCAAGTGCAATGTTGCCTTTACGCCACTCGGCCATATTAAGACTTTGTGTGATACAAGGGTTCAAACGCTGCCCTGTCAATCTGCGTCGAATAGCCATGGTGCCTAAAGCGCATAATGCCAAGGGTATTGGGTTATTTCTTCAAGGCTATTGCAATTTGTATAAAGCGATGGAGAAGCATCCGAATGGCATGGAGGCGTTAGGCACGAAGAAGGAAGTGCTTGAAAAAATAAAGTATCTTGCTGACCTGCTACTCAAAATGCGTTCAGACAAAAAGTTTCCAGGAGAGTATCATGGTGCCTGTTGGGGATACAACTTCGATTGGCAGGCGCGTCGCTTATTTCTGTTCCCAGCCCATACTCCTACGGTAGTGGCAACCAGTTTTTGTGCCACAGCACTGATGGAAGCATATGAGATAACCCAAAACTCAACATATCTTGATGTGGCCCTTAGTGCGGCACAGTTTGTGACAGAAGATCTTCATAGAGCGGAATATGGTGACGGCTTTCTGTTCTCCTATAGCAAGCTCAAGGGCAATGACACAGTGCTGAATGCCTCACTTCTTGGTTCGCGCTTGCTGAGCTTCTGCTATAAGTACACGGGTAATGAAACTTATAAGGAGCTTGCACGTAAGAGCATTGAGGCTTGTTGTGCCTGTCAGCAGGCGGACGGAGCTTGGCGATACGGCATGCTGCCCGTGCAGAGTTGGCGCGACTCGTTTCATACAGGATACAATCTTGACAGCATAATGGCCTATCAAGAGCACACGGGTGACCATAGTTTTGAAAAATACATGAAGAAGGGTTTCGACTATTATATCAAGCATTTTTTTGAAGACAACGGCACCCCGAAGTATTATGATAATCGAATGTATCCCATAGACATCCATTGCCCAGGACAATTGTTCGTTACCTTGGCACGTCTTCATAGGTTAGATGCGTACCGTGAGTTGGCCGATAAAGTGCTGCGCTGGACTGTCTGCAATATGCAGGATAAGAAAGGTTATTTCTATTATCAGTTGAAACCCTCGTTGAGTTCAAAAATCTCTTATATGCGATGGAGCAACGCCTTCATGTTCTGTGCATTGAGCTATTATCTGCTCGAAAGTTAGTTATTTTATGCCTATCAATATAAAGAAGTATATACTGTTGTTTGCAGGTTTCTTCATGCTGCTTTATTCAGAAAATATCAATGTAGGTGGTGGCATGAAAATATCGCAGCTTTGGAAAATGCCATTGATGGCTTATCTTGTGTATTACGTTTTCCAGTACAGAAAGAAAGCCTCTCCTGATTGGACGCAGGTGTCGTATTGGCTATCGTTGAAACATTTGATAAACGGACAATCGTGCAAAAGTTTAGTCAGCAACATACAAGACGGCATTACCTTCCTATTTTTGCCGTTAATATATAATTTCTTTCAGAATGTATTGAACAAGGCCACTATGGACAAATGCCTTTTGTGTGTATGCCAGTTCTTCATTCTTACCAACGTACCCTTTTTGTTCTTCGGAATGAAGAGCAACCATGAATCCCTTGACTACGGCTCTTTTCAAGCCTTTTCAGGTATTTTCCAAAATCAGCATGCCATGTCTATCATCATGGCCATTTGCATTTTGGTGCTGTTGCACAACTTTAAGCGTGGTGTGTTTGATAGCAAGGTTACAAAGGCATACAATGTTTTTCTCATCGTGTTAGGTGCCTATGCCATGTATCTGGGTTTTGCCCGAACAGGTTGGGTGATGTGTGCAATTGGCATCTGCATTCTATTCTTTCCGAAAGGAATGCAGGTAAAACAATGGGCAGGAATCGTATTCATAGCAATTGCATTGAGTGGTGGCTTTACGTATATGATGATAACGAACAAGGCTTTTCATGATAGAATCCTTGACATTAATTCGAATACGGGAAAGCAGAAGAAATTGGGCTCAGGGCGTGGCGAACTGATAGCCAATGCATTTGAGCTGTATTTTTCGGGCAATTGCTTTGAACTTGCCTGCGGCCATTCCATGGCAGGACTGAAAGAATATGAGAATAAAAAGATAGGGAAACCCCTATTTGCCCATAATGGATTTGTTACGTTATTGGCCACCGATGGAGCCGTAGGTCTACTGCTCGAGTTTTTGTCTATGTTTCTGCTGTTGCGTTTCATTATCCGCAGAAGAGAATGCTCCACATACAGACTGTCCATAGCCACATGGGTAATGAATGTGGCATTTCAGATGACGCAAGGTGGTCACATTTTTCATTATGACTTGTTGTATGCCATGATTTACGGCATACTGCAATTTGAATATGAGCAGCAGCGGAATATGGAATTGAGTCCTACTGATATTGATAATAATAGAGCAAGCGAATTGATAAATAATGAATATGAACAAGGTTAGCCTGAAAGGAATAGAAATTTATCCGTTTTCGTCGGAAAGCCAAATAGCCGACTATGCAGAACATCATCCAGGTATACTCGTGGCTGTCAATGCGGAGAAGATATTGAACCAGACTGCCGAAACTCGCCAGATTATTAATCGCAACATAGGCTACTGCGATGGAGCAGGTCCGCTGATGGCATTGCATAGCCTCGGCTACAAGGAAGCCATCAAAGTGGCTGGATGCGAATTATGGCTGTCGTTGATCGAACAGTTTCATCATACAAAGACCTTTTACCTTGTTGGGGGAAAACAAGAGGTCGTTGAGCAAACGGTACGCAAACTTCGCAACCAATATGCCGACATACGCATAGTGGGCTACCGCAACGGCTATCTCTCAACAGAGGAAGATAAGGCTCTGCTGATAGCAGATATAGTGGAGAAACGCCCCGATGTAGTATTTGTAGCAATGGGGTCACCCAAGCAAGAACTGCTCATGGAAGAGATGTTACAACAGCACAAAGCTATCTATCAAGGGCTTGGTGGAAGTTTCGACGTGTTTACAGAATACGTGAAGCGCGCACCGCAGTGGTGGGTCAACAATAATTTGGAATGGTTCTATCGGCTGATTCATCAGCCACAACGCATTAAGCGACAAGTGAAATTGGTGAAGTTTGCTTGGTGGATAATAGCACGTAAGTTTATAGAAAAATAAAACAGAGAAAAACACGTACAAAAATGGTAAACGTTATAGGATTAGGATACATCGGATTGCCAACAGCATTGATGTTGGCATCACATGGTGTAGAGGTAGTTGGCACAGACTACAATCAGGACTTAGTAAATGAACTGCAAGCGGGCAGAGTGACCTTTAAGGAGAATGGGCTGGATGAACTATTTGCGAAGGCCCTCAACGATGGTATTAAGTTCACCAGCGAATATCAACAAACTGACACCTACATTGTGTCGGTTCCTACCCCTTACGATGAAACATCTAAAAAGATAGATGCAGAATACGTGGTAAATGCTGTGAAGCAAGTGCTTGAAGTGTGCAATACAGGTGCTGTTGTAGTAGTAGAATCCACCATAAGTCCAGGTACTATTGACAAGTTTGTGCGTCCATTGGTAGAGCAGCTCAAAACAGAACAAGGTAAGGAAGTGCATTTGGTGCATGCACCAGAACGCGTCATTCCTGGTAACATGATGTATGAGTTGGTACATAACAATCGTACAATTGGTGCCGATAGCCCCGAGATAGCTGAGCGCGTAAAAAACATCTACGCCTCATTTAGTCAAGGTGAAATAGTACTTACTGACATTCGCACGGCCGAAATGACAAAGGTTGTTGAAAATACTTTTCGTGCCGTGAACATAGCTTTTGCCAATGAGCTACAACGCCTTTGCCACTATGCAGGTATGGACGTAAGAGAAATTATACGCATTAGCAACATGCACCCACGTGTAAACATCGCGAATCCTGGCCCAGGTGTAGGTGGCCACTGCATACCTGTTGACCCATGGTTCCTGGTAGGCGATTATCCACAACTCACACCCATGATTACGGCCAGCATGAAGGTGAATGCTTCACAACCCGCCTTCGTATTGCAGCGCATACACGAAATTATGAAAGAAAAAGGCATAACAAACCCTCAGCGTGTAGGACTTTATGGCATGACTTATAAAGAGGATGTTGACGATTATCGTGAATCGCCTACCCTGCAAATGCTCGAAACGCAAGAGCAACACTTGGCACAGCCTTTGAAGTGTTATGACCCCTTCCTTGAAAATAATAAAATCGTAAGTTCGCAATATGCTGACTTTAATAGTTTTATTGCCGATGTCGACATGGTGGTTATTATGGTAAAGCATCAACACATTCAGCAACATTGGGATAAGTTGAAGGATAAAGTGGTTCTCGACTGCCACTGCATTTGTCCGTTACCTGGAACCTATTTGTTGTAAAAACCGCGCTGGTTGCGTAAATGGGCTAATGCAACATTCGTCAGCCCGACATAACATATAAAGAGTACGAATGAAAAAAATAATGCTTATATTCGGCACTCGCCCTGAAGCCATAAAAATGGCTCCGCTCGTTAAAGCCTTGCAGGCCGATGCTGAACATTTTGAAACCATTGTTTGCGTAACAGGTCAGCATCGCGATATGCTTGACCAAGTGCTTGAGATATTCGATATATGCCCCCAGTATGACCTCGACATCATGCAGGAGGGTCAGGACCTTTACGACATCACATCGCGTATACTGCTCAAAATGCGTGGCGTGTTAGCTGAGACACACCCTGACATGGTGTTGGTGCATGGCGACACAACTACCTCAATGGCCGCTGCCTTAGCTGCTTTTTACCAACAAATACCCGTAGGACATGTTGAGGCAGGCTTGCGCACACACAACATTTATTCGCCTTGGCCTGAGGAGCTAAATCGTCAACTCACCTCACGCATAGCAACCTTACACTTTGCCCCCACACCTTTAAGTCGTGATAACTTGTTGCAAGAGAATGTGCCAGCCTTGAGCATTCACGTAACGGGAAACACCGTGATAGATGCCTTGCAGCACGTTGTAAACAAGTTAGGTCTCAACAGCCGAGCATCAACAGCAAAGCGTATGGTGTTAGTAACAGGGCACAGACGTGAAAACTTTGGCGAGGGCTTGCTGAATGTGTGTCGTGCCATCAAAACCTTGGCTGACAAATATCCCGATGTAAACTTTATTTATCCTGCACACCCCAACCCGCAAGTACGCCAATCTATTAACCAAGTGTTTGGCTTAGCAGCTAATGCACAACTGAATGATGCAGAGGGCAATTTGTGCATTGTTGAACCTATGGACTATGTACACTTTGTGGCATTAATGGCGCAAGCCACCATAGTACTCACCGATAGCGGTGGCATACAAGAGGAGGCACCAGGATTAGGCAAACCTGTGTTGGTGATGCGTGACACCACCGAACGTCCCGAAGCTGTGAAAGCAGGCACTGTAAAGTTGGTGGGCACTTCCTTTGAAAGCATTGTTGCTGAAGTGTCATTGTTGCTTGATGATGAAGAGGCTTATGAAAAAATGAGTCGTGCGGTCAACCCTTATGGCGATGGACATGCTTGTGAGCGCATCATTCAAGTACTCCGACAATTATAAGGGTGGCTTAAATAATGGTAAAAGAATAAGTTGAGCAATTTTTGCATGTAATTTTAGGCGTTTTTGAAGTCTAAACGAAGGTTTCTGTCCCCCGATAACGGGGGAACCGAAGGGGGTCATAGCGAGCTATGTGACTGAGCGAAGGTTTCAAAAGCGGCTAAAAGACATGCTCAATTCATATCATTACTAACTTTAAAAATTGGTCAATTTTTTACACCTACTTAATGAAAATAACACAAACACAAATAATAGTTTCTATACTTAGCTGCATGTTTATGGCAAGTGGCTCCCTTATGTGTGCCACTTTGGTTGATAAAGGTAGAATACCATACATTGACCCCTTACAAATACAGTTTATGGCGGGCATTAACAAGTCGGCCAATGAAAACTTGCCCATGTCTGAGTATTCCAAATATCCTATTTCATTTGGAGCCTTTGTAGGCTTAGCGCGTGAGCGCAATGTGCATTGGGGGTGGCGAGTGGCCTTGCGCTATAATCATAACAAGAGCCGTAATGTGCAAATATGCGAGTCAAAGCAAACGTGGGGCTGGAACAGCATTAGCACCTTTGCCGACATCACTTATGACCTTACCGATGGTTATCGTCGTCGCTATCGTAAGCAAGCACCCCCTTTTAATCTAAAAGCCTTTGCAGGTGCAGGCTTAGCTTACACCTATAACTTTGACAACGTTCCCTTGTCGTATAGCGTGCCTTATTCACGCAAAAGTCAAATAGTACCAGCTGCCCGTGTAGGCTTGTTGGCAGGATATCGTGTAGCTAAAGATTGGAACATAATGGCCGAGTTGAGCTACACTGTATTTACTGATCGCTTTAATGGGGTAAAGTCAGGTTGCATTATTGATGGACGCTCCAACCTAAACATTGGTGTGGCTTATGCTTTTGGCAAGCGACGTGTAAAGTATTGTGTGGTAGAACCTGTTATGCCAGTGGTTTACGACACTCGTTTGCGCATGATGCCCGCCCTGCCCTTTGTATTGCCTCAGGCTGAAGGCACCAAACATCGTCAACTCATGGGACGTGCCTTCCTCGACTTTCCTGTTAACGAAACCATTATTTATCCGCGTTATCGGCGTAACCCACAAGAGTTGAAACGTATTTGTGCCACCATTGATAGCGCTTTGTTTGACAAAACCATACAGGTAACCAGCATTTCGCTGCATGGCTATGCATCGCCCGAGAGTCCTTATAGCAATAACACCCGTTTGGCGAAAGGTCGCACCGCAGCCTTAAAGGATTATTTGCGTAAGCATTACAAACTATCGGCCAACCTATTCCACACCACCTTTACTCCTGAAGATTGGACTAACTTGCGTGGCTTTATTGCCGACACCGAGCGTCGTCGCACCAAGGGTGACATTTGGTATGAAAGTGCTTCGATACTTGAAACCCCCGAAGCCCCAGCATGTGTGATTGATAATCGTGATGAGTTGCTCCGTGTCATTGACCAAAAGATGGATTTGGATGAAAAGGAGCAACAACTGAAACGTGTGGCTGGTGGTGAACCTTACAAATGGTTGCTACAAAACGTTTATCCAGGTTTACGCCACACCGATTATGTTATTGAATACGTGGTGCGTAACTATAACGTCAAGGAGGGCCGACGCCTTATTTATACACATCCCGAAGCCATGAGCTTGAAGGAAATGTATGCAGTGGCCCAAAGTTATGATGAGGGTAGCGATGGGTGGTTTGAAGCCCTCACCATAGCAGCTCGCGAGTATCCAGGCGATTACATAGCTAACCTCAATGCAGCTTGTGCTTGTGTTAAGGTAAAGCGCTTGACCGATGCCAAGCGCTTCTTAAAAAAAGCAGGTAACATACCTCAAGCACAGTATCTTGCCAATGTAATTAAAGCCATGGAAGGCAAATGCCAATGGACAATACAAGATGGTAAGATAGTGGTAACCAATGAGTAAATACTCATTTTTTAGTTGATATGAATAATGAAATATAACAAAATACTATATAAAGTTTGTTGGGCACTGACAATGGGTTGGACGCTCGTGTCGTGTTCAACTGAGTCTTTACCAGAGTTAGATAGAACCAAGGCCGACTTTCTCAACCACATTGATGGGGCGGTAAGTTCCCTGCAATGGTGGCGCACAGCTGTACCTTTGCGAGTGAATGTCACTACTGACGCTACTGCCCAACTATGGCTCATGTCGGGCAAGGACACGGGGCATTTGTATGACTACAAAAAGGTAACAACCAGTGGCATGGTTGAAATGTTAGCTCCACAAGGCCAAAGCAACCCCATGTACTTGGTTAGTATATGCAGGCAAAACCGTGTAATCACTCCCATAACACTGACGGGTGAGATTGATCAAACAATAAACTTACGCATAACGTCATCGTCAGTGCGCGCCAATGTCGATGCCGACAACAACCAAGAGGTGCAATCACCGCATGCCCTTGTTCAGTCCACAATGTCAAGTGTGGCTAAAGATGTAGCGGGTGGCCGACTTTATGGTAAAAGTTTATTAGGCAATGCCAAACAACGTGAGCTGACTGATGACCAAAGAAAAGAAGGCATCTCAGTGCTCGATAACTATTACATCGAAAAGGTGCCAGCTAAGGACTTAGGCCTTAACTGCGACTACGAGTTAAAGTCGAAGGGCGATTTCGACATCATATTCTTTGCGGGCAATTGCTTGTCGGCCTACCCACATGTGTTGGGCTATTACTATCATAGTCCTGGCACTTATAGCGACATTCAGTATGTTGATATTTCTGAAATTGAAGTGTACGACTACATTGATGGCTTACCCAAGGTGCAGTATAAGGTGAACGATGCTGTAGCTCAACAATATGGTGTGAAAGCCAACTATTGGTATGATGCCAATTTCGACATATATGACCTCTTTACTGATGCTCACCCCGCATTTGCTGAGCGTCGCAACGACGATGTTTATAACACAATGGCTATATATGACCGATATGGGCATAACATTACGAACATACGTGGCCTATCGTTTACCATAAAGGTGCCAGCAGGCAAGTGTGTGGGTTTTTATAACCGCATTGAAGACACTCCTGCACCTGAGCAATATGATCGTTTTGTGCGTCGCGGCATTCGTCCTTACACTACGCGTGAAGAGTTTAAAGCTATGAACTTAACATGCGAGGCTATGAACGAGAACCAAGATGGCTCATATCGTAGTAGTATTATCGAAACAGATCATGCCTACTGGTTGGGCATGGAGAACATAGCCACGGGGGGGGACCTTGACTGTAACGATGTAGTGTTTGCCATTACGGCCGACATGGAGATTTATCGTCCCAGCATTATAGAACCCGATTTGCGTCCTACAGCCGATTACACTGATGTGATGCCTTGGACCATAGCTTATGAAGACGTGTACCGCAATGCTGACTTCGACTTTAACGATGCGGTAATTAAGCTCCTACCTAATCATGAAACGCAAGAGTGCTGTGTAACCGTCATGGCAGCAGGTTCACCATCAAAAATGTATTTACACTATGATGGCCCTAATGGTGATGAAAACTTAGGCGAGATACATGAGTTGTTAAGTGGTGAAACGGATAAATGCATTAACACGCAGACTACCAACCTTACCCATCCATTTACGCAAGTGGCATGTGTAAAGTGGCCAAGTAACTATACGATGCAGAATGATGCCAAACGCTTTTACATTGAGGTGCAGCGTGGCACATGTGAAAATTGTAGTGATGTCATCACCTTGCCTGATACTCCAGGCGATATGCCTCAGGCCTTGCTGATAGCAGGCGAGTGGAAATGGCCTAAAGAGGGGGTGAACATAATGAAAGCCTACGATGCCTTTCCTAAATGGAGCAAAGATGTTACTCAACAGGTAATTTGGAATTGGTACTCAAATTCAAAGCCCAATACGTGTGTAAACTATTAAGGGCGGTTCTAAAAAAATGGTTATAGAGTTCTGAAGACGGCTATATCCGAAAAACGAGTTAAAGGAGAGTTAGTTACAACAATAACTAACTCTCCTTTAATCGTATAAGTAGATAAGAAGGTACTCAACTGTACATGAGTATAGTACTTGCAATAAAAAGTAAATCAGTACACTATGCTCATGTACAGTTGAGTACCTGAAGTTTCGGATTTAGCAAGGACGGGCTGAAGGCCCAATGGAGCACATAGCCCA
>SAMEA3663105__coassemble_487_pt1 | contig 25564 bp, 22 predicted proteins | sample SAMEA3663105__metabat2_low_PE_034 | metagenome-assembled genome bin SAMEA3663105 (sample SAMEA3663105) | pig gut metagenome | biome: pig gut; feature: pig-associated habitat; material: faeces | place: Denmark | collected 2012
CAACGGCTGTCCGAAAAAATGATTACTTTTGCTCATGGTTGTTTTATTTGTTTAGGCGCATCAAAATAACCAAAAAGGGCTGACTCCAGCAAATGGAATCAGTCCTATTTTTTTCGGAAGTCTTGAATTTTTATCGGACACCAATAATTATATATAGTAAAAGGTAGGTGTTCAAAATTATATTTGAACACCTACCTTTTACTTATTACAATCTGCGTAAAGCTCCTAAAAGTTCAGAGTTTTCGGTAGGCAGCCCGATGCTGATGCGCAGGCAACCTTTGACGGGAAACACAGCAATACCGTTTTTAAGTAAGTATTTGTAAATAGCGGCATTGTCAGTAAAGCGTACTAACAAAAAGTTAGCATCAGAGTGATAAATGTGTTGACATTGTTTAAGTGCACTTAATGCAAGGCGTACTTTGTTACGTTCGTCAATAATTTGTCGAGCCCACTTGTCAACGTTTAATCTGTGGCGAACCATATTAGTTGCAGCTTCCATAACAGGTGTGCTAACGGGGTGTGTAAGACCAATTTTGTTCAGTTCTTCAATCACCTCGGGATAAGCAATAATGGCCGACAAATGAATGCTGGCCAAAGACCATGCATGTGAGAATGAGCGTAGAATGACCAGGTTGGCGTATTTATTTAACAACTCAAGCATAGAGGCCTGTGGGGCAAATTCAATGTATGATTCATCAATAACCACAATGCCATCAAACAATTGCAGAATGTTTTCAACTTCGTCGCGGTTCAGCAAGTTACCTGTGGGCGAATTAGGCGAACATAGAAAAATGATTTTGGTGGTATTGCTTACAGCGTCAAGCACATGTTCGGCCACCAGCTCAAAGTCTGTTTCGCGCAAGGCTGCTTCGCGGTATTCAATTCTGTTAGCCAGTGCACGTCGTTTATAAATGCAGCGGGTAGGTTCTGCAGCCACTACGTTATCGCGATTAGGTAAAGTGTTGGCGCGTATAATAAGGTCAATAGCCATCTCGGTTCCTCCGCCACACATATAAATGCATTTTTCAGGAATATGTTCATGTCGTCCCCAATTACGTTTAAGTGAGCGTAAGGCATTATCCTCAGGATAAAGATTATAAGGCGCATTGAAAGGAGATTCGTTAGCGTCAAGATGTAGTTTAGCTTTCGTCCTTTGACGTGGAGCTTTAATGTTATCTGGTAGTTTCATGGTGCAAAGATAGTGCAAGGCGAGCGCAATACAAAATGAAAGTTGCGTGACTTTCATTTTTATTGCCGAGCCGCCGCCTATCTTGGCAAAGCAAAGTAGTGCAAGGCGAGCTATGTACATCGAACTTTCAATAATAGAACCGACTTCATAGGAGTGGAGAAGGTAACCCACCTGTGCTCACAAACAAATAAAGAGTGCGTAAACAATGGATTATGCTGAAAGTAGTCCTATGGATAACTGCTCAAAATTACCTTTTAGATGAACATTTTTTCTATTTGCTGATTTCTGACGTAGTTTAATGAATATCAGTATTTTATGTGCGTTTGTAAAGAAAAACTTAAAAGGAAAAATGAAAAAACTTTGAAGAAAAATGCATTTTTTTTACCTAAAAGTTTGGTAGCAAAGAAAAAAGTCGTACCTTTGCACCGCGTTTGAGAGATAACGCTGCTACAAAATAGCAAAAACAAGAAGTAAAGGAAGTTTGGGTGAGTGGCTGAAACCACCAGTTTGCTAAACTGACGTACGGGTTTACCGTACCGGGGGTTCGAATCCCCCAGCTTCCGCACTTGGCGCTTTCATCTAATGGTTAGGATACATGCCTCTCACGCATGGTATACGGGTTCGATTCCCGTAGGCGCTACTTTTTATGTACCGTTGGTTTTCAGTAAAATGAAAACCAACGGTTTTTCTTGTTAATAAGAATATAGTTTTTGAAAGGAAAGCGTGTGGAAAGTACTCATACGCCTCTAAAACTGATAATTTATGAAGATTACAGACAGAACGAAAACGCTATTAGCTCAAATTAGCAAGGGCCAGCATATGACAAGACGCAACCAATTAGAGTTAGTGTTTTGGCTCAGTGTACCTGCCATTGTAGCGCAATTGTCGTCTATCGTCATGCAGTATATTGACGCATCGATGGTGGGAAGTTTAGGTGCGGAAGCCTCTGCTTCAATAGGATTGGTGTCAACCACCATATGGCTATTGGGTGGTTTATGTGTTGCATGTTCTACTGGGTTCTCAGTGCAAGTGGCACATAAAATAGGGGCAAATGATGCGCAAGGGGCACGAAGCATATTGCGGCAAGCTTTTACAGCGACCCTATTATTTGGTTTGATGTTAGGCATTATAGGCCTTTGCATTAGCCAGCAGCTCCCCGTGTGGTTAGGTGGTGATGCTGCAATAGTTGGTAATGCGACACTCTATTTTGCTATATTTTCGTTGTTCTTGCCCATGCTCGAACTGAACTATGTGGCAGGAGCTATGTTGCGTTGTAGTGGCAATATGCATGTGCCCAGTATGATGGGGGTAGCCATGTGTGTGCTTGATGTAGTGTTCAATTTTATGCTCATATTCCCCACTCATCATTTTAATGTAGGCACTTGGCAACTGACTTTGCCTGGTGCTGGTCTTGGTGTTATGGGAGCGGCACTTGGTACGGTTGCAGCTGAAAGCGTGGTAGCTTTGGTGCAAACCTGGTATTTGTGTAGTCGTTCTTCATTGTTGCGTATAGTGGGTGAACAAGGTACATTCCGTCCGCAATTGGCCACATTGCGCAGAGCTTTCAACATAGGTTTGCCCATGGGAGTAGAACATGCTGTGCTGTGTGGTGCACAAATAATGGTGACTATTATTGTAGCTCCCTTAGGCGTATGTGCCATAGCAGCCAACTCGTTTGCCATAACGGCCGAAAGTTTGTGCTATATGCCAGGCTATGGCATATCAGAGGCCGCTACCACGTTGGTAGGACAGAGCATAGGTGCTGCACGTAAAACCTTAGCACGCAGTTTTGCTTACATAACTGTAGGGTTAGGCATAGGCGTAATGGCTTTGATGGGGGTGTTGATGTATGTGTTTGCTCCTGACATTATAGGTTTTATGACTCCTGTGGCCGAAATCAAACAGATGGGTGCTGAAGCACTACGCATAGAGGCTTTTGCTGAACCCATGTTTGCTGCTTCAATTGTAGCCTATGGCGTGTTTGTGGGTGCGGCTAACACGATAGTGCCTTGCTTAATGAATGTGTTTAGCATGTGGGCTGTGCGTTTGTCGTTAGCTGCTTGGCTTGCTCCCAGTATGGGACTGAAGGGTGTGTGGACGGCTATGTGCATAGAACTCTGTTTTCGTGGCATAATTTTCTTGATACGCTTGTTGAAGGCAAAATGGATAAAGGATGATGAATAATGGGGGGGGTAGTTAGCCCAAGCAATTAATAGCCTCCCTAAGGGTTATAAATTCGGTAATATGTTTACCTTGATATAAAAAAGTAAACAGTATATTTGCAGCATAAATTTTGATATCATTATGAAACTAATTAAGGATGCAGAATTTGGTGGTGAACGTCCATTGTTCGCTTCGCACGATTTGCATATTGACCATGTAGTAATACGTGAAGGTGAATCGGCTATAAAAGAGTGTAGCAACATTATGGCTACGAACTGTCGTTTTGAGGGTAATTACCCTTTTTGGCATGTGCATGGATTTGTTATAAAAGACTGCTATTTTGCTGTAGGCGGGCGGTCGGCTTTGTGGTATTGTGACCATTTGCAAATGATGAATACACGAGTGGATGCTCCGAAAATGTTTCGCGAAATGTACGACATCGATATTAACAACGTTGAACTTAACGATGCTGATGAGGTGTTTTGGCGTTGTAACAAGCTACACCTAAAAAATTTGAAGTTGCATGGTGGCACCTATCCATTCATGTTTAGTCAAGATATTTATGTGGATGGATTAGAGAGCGATAGCAAATATGTATTTCAGTATGTAAAGAATGTTGAGGTGCATCATGCTAAAATTACTACCAAAGATGCCTTTTGGGAGGTTGAGAATGTAACCGTTTATGACTCAGAACTGAATGGTGAATATTTGGGTTGGCACTCACGAAATTTACGTTTGGTTAATTGTCACATTACGGGTGAGCAACCTTTGTGTTATGCGCATAACTTGGTGCTTGAAAATTGTACGTTTGGTCCTGACTGTGATAGAGCCTTTGAGTACAGCACCGTGCAAGCTGACATACGTGGAGCCATAACGAACATTAAGAACCCTGCTTCGGGCACCATTGTTGCTGACCAAATAGGTTCTGTAACAATTGATGAAAACATTAAAGCTCCTGCCGATTGTGTAATCAAAACACGCGCTTGATACGATGGTTTACGATTTTGATACTCCCATAGTTCGACGGGGCACAAACTCTTATAAGTGGGATAGCACAACTGATGAGCAAATGTTGCCTTTGTGGGTTGCTGATATGGACTTTAAAACGGCTCCTGCTATAACCGAGGCTTTGGCCCGTCGTGTGCAGCATGGCGTGTTTGGTTACACTCGTGTGCCTGATGCTTACTATCAGGCTGTGACGGAATGGTTTGCACGTAAACACAACTTTTGCATTCAAAAGGAGTGGATTATTTATACTTCGGGAGTGGTGCCAGCTATTTCGGCCATTATTAAGTCGCTCACATCAGAGGGCGACAAGGTGCTTGTGCAAACACCCGTTTACAATTGTTTCTTTTCCTCCATTCGCAACAATGGGTGCGAAGTGGTAAGCAGCCCTTTGGTGCGTAAGGGAGATTCGTACGTAATGGACTTTGACGATTTAGAGCGCAAGGTTGCTGACCCAAAAGTTAAGGTAATGTTACTTTGCAATCCGCATAACCCTGCAGGGCGCGTGTGGACACGTGATGAACTTCAGCAATTAGGCAACATATGTTTACGTAATGACGTAAAGGTGATAGCTGATGAAATTCATTGTGAATTGGTGTCACCTCATTATCAATATACGCCTTTTGCCTCATTGTCTGATGAGTTGGCTCAAAACTCCATCACTTGTGTGTCGCCCAGCAAGGCTTTTAATATAGCTGGATTGCAAATAGCCAATATTATAGCCCCTCACGCCACGATACGTCAAGGTATTGATCGCGCTATAAACATTAACGAGGTGTGTGATGTGAATCCGTTTGGTGTGATAGCCACGATAGCTGCTTATAATGAAGGCGAGGAATGGTTAAAGCAACTGAATGATTACATATGGCATAATTACTTGTATTTGCAGCAATTTGTGGCCGAACATTTACCTGATTATGCTGTGTGCCGACTTGAAGGTACTTATTTGGCTTGGATGGATTGCCGAAAGTTAGCCATGCCTACTGAGCAACTTGAAGAATATTTGAAACATGAAGCGCACATATGGCTCAATGCTGGTACTATGTATGGGGCTGAGGGCGAGGGCTATATGCGTTGGAACTTAGCTTGCACACGCAGTACTTTAACTAAAGCTTTGGCTCGTTTTTCACAGTTTGTAGAGTGTCATAGTTAGTACGCAGAAAAACATTCGAAGAAAAAAAGGCGGCTTGTCACACACTTGTGGCAAGCCGCTTTTGCTTGTTTAATAAATGCTATGTTTAATTGAAATGGTTGCTTAGTTAAGTTTCGAACTAACTCTAATTTGCGCTAAGCACTCCCCAATTCCGCCTGTTATATAAATTATTGCGTTAAGTGTCTAACGCATATAGCACAAGCTCGGGCTGCTGGCTAAATTCGAAACTCAGTTATTTATATAACGCAGAAAAAGGCATTTTGCAACACATTTCAAACAAAATCTTTTACGGGCGAGAGAAAAAACTTGTTCTATCCAGCGTAAATGGCAAAGATGGTTGGAATTTTGCTTAAATCGGGTGGGGGAGTCTGTTTCCATTCTTTAATGGACTTAGACTGCAGAAAGGCTTGATCTGTGGTTAAACCTGCGGCAATGCACAAGCGTGTGCGAGGATGGCAAGTGGATAGAATGTCGGCTATTATTTTATGATTTCTGTAAGGTGTTTCAATGAAAAGTTGAGTTTGGTGTTCGGCTACAGATCGGCTCTCGAGTTGCTTCAGTCGTTTGGCTCGTTCGTTAGGGCTAATGGGCAAATAGCCATGAAAGGCAAAACTTTGGCCATTAAAGCCTGACCCCATTACGGCCAACAATATAGATGAAGGTCCTACTAATGGCACAACATGTAACCCTTCGCGTTGTGCTATGGCTACCACGTCAGCTCCAGGGTCGGCCACAGCAGGACAGCCTGCTTCACTAATAACGCCCATTGACTCTCCAGCACGCAAGGGGTCAAGGTATTTTGAAAAGCGTGCCACATCGGCGTGTTTGCCCATGGGGTAGAAGGTGAGTTCGTCGATGTTGATGTTGCGGTCAACTTGTTTTAGAAAACGACGAGCTGTGCGCACCTCTTCAACAATAAAGTGGCGCAGACTTAATATAACTTCTTTGTTATATGCTGGCAGCACGTTTTGCAGCGGAGTGTCGCCCAATGTAACGGGTATGAGATATAATGAAGCCATTTTTTATTGGGTAAAAAACTTGGGTGGAAAGTGCAAAAATGAAAAACAAGGTAAGAGGAACGTTTATGATGGGGCTTTTGGGTAAAGTGCTTATTAGCACTCCAATCATTGGTTAATCCACCTACTTAAACGTTCCTCCTGATTCATATGTAAGAAAAGTGTGAGAGATATATTTATTGCATATATTTACTCTCTTTTAGAATGCGTTGGTAGTCAGTAATGCGAAGCAATGAGTCAAGATTTACTTTAGGGTGATGTTGCATGTAGCTATCAACTATGCGCATCCCTATCCATAGTCCAATGCCACGTGAATGTGGATGTTTGAAGTATGGATGTGTGGTAGCTGTTAACACAACATTTTGACGCAATATAGAATCCTGACTAAGCCATATGGGGGCTTGTCGCAAAATGTTCCAACATGAGTCCTCATGTTGGATATACCAATGCTTTGTAGTAGGTTGAACGGCAGCCACATCAATGGGGTCGCTATCAATCAGTTGTGCCACCACCCATCCTATTTTTCCTTGATGAATAATCATGCCCCCCAAGGTGCGTTGCGGCACTTGCTTGCGAAATGGAAACTGCTGGTTTAAGTAAAAGAACAAACATTCTTGCACTATGCGCGAAGGCTCCATTGTGGCACGTTGATTCTCGTAGAAGTACTTTTTGTACGGAGGGTAGTTAGTACCTAAATATTTGTCAAGGCTTATGCCAATAAGGCTATCACCTACCACAATACTTTGGTTAAAGGCAGAGTTTTGTGTGTAGATACGAGGGACAACGAATTTGCGGTTTTCTTCATTGATTCGTGAAAAAGCTTTATGCAATTCTTTTTCATAAACAGAAAGGTCCTCGAATTTATGAGCTACATCTTTTCGCAGTTTAACCAAGGTGGCATTATTATAAAAGGCCCGCAGACTATCCTCTATGCCTTCTTGGTCAGCGCGTCCTAATCGCAGTACATCCTCAATCAACGCACGTGTTTCGCGTGGAAACTCCGTGTTCATTTTTTGCCAGAGTGCAATATTGCCTGTGCTGACATAATCATCAACAATATGGTCATAGCGGACAATCCTTTGAGGACTGTCCGCTCCTTCCTTAATAAGGCTGCGGTCAAACTGACAGCTGGCTATGCAAAGTGTAAGGAATCCTGCTTGCAAAGCCTGCATTATGTTACGCTTTTTTATCAAAAATATTAAGTTTTGTTGGTGCAAAGATAGTGCAAGGCGAGCGCAATGCAAAATGAAAGTTGAAAAAACTTTCATTTTGCATTGCCGAGCCGCTGCCTATCTTCGCAAAAGCAGAGATAGTGCAAGGCGAGCTGGGTGCAAAATGAAAGTTGAAAAAACTTTCATTTTGCATTGCCGAGCCGCTGCCTATCTTCGCAAAAGCAGAGATAGTGCAAGACGAGCTGGGTGCAAAAATAGAAAGAGAAAAAGCGCAAAACATTCATGATGCATTGCGCTTTGTGGAAGATAACATCAGCTATTTCAGTTGACTGAATTTTTTTATACCTTTTATATAATAGAGCCAAAGTATGCTTTGAGGTATACGTTCGGCTATGTTTTTGCCACCATTCACAGCTAATTGCAAGTTGCGTTGACGGTCGGGAACAAATTCATGACAACGTTGTTTAAACTCCTTACGAGCTTTCATTACAGCCTTAAAGTTCTTAATGTCGCCCGTAGCTAAAAACTTAATAGCAGCCACCCAGTCAAGTAACGTGCGTGTACGCATAACAGGGGTTAGTTCGTCTTGAGGCAGGTTCTTGTAAAGCATAAACAAGTTGTTGCGAAAGTTGAGAAACGTTTTACGCGGATTACCTGCATCAAGAGTTCCACCCCCCACATGGTAAGCCACGCTATTGGGCACACACACAATGTCACGTCCACGGGTACGCAGTCGCCAACAAAGGTCTATTTCCTCCATATGGGCAAAGAAACGTCCATCCAAGCCTCCGCTTTGTATCCAGTCATCCTTACGAATTAATAAAGCCGCCCCTGTAGCCCACAACACGTGTTGTACAGTATCATATTGTCCCTCATCCTTTTCAACATCTGCAAAAATGCGACCTCGGCAAAATGGGTAGCCGAAATGATCAAGGTATCCACCTGCACCGCCAGCGTATTCAAACATCGATTTTTGCTTTTGGCTCAGCAACTTGGGTTGGCAAGCAGCCACTTCTGAATGCTGCTCCATGTAGGCAAGTAAAGGAGTCAACCACCCTTGAGGCACTTCAACATCAGAGTTCAGCAATAAGTAATAAGGTGCATCAATCTGTTTGAGTGCTTGGTTATAGCCCTCGGCAAAACCATAGTTCTGGGGCAAGGGTAACTGAATAACTTCAGGAAAATGTTGAGACAACATTTCAAGAGAGCCATCAGTTGACCCATTATCGGCTACAATTACGCACCCCTCAGGTTGTGAGTGTTGCACAACTGATGGTAAAAAGCGTTGCATCATGTCACGCCCATTCCAGTTGAGAATGACAACGGCTATTTTATCTGTCTTAATCATATGTGGCTTATTTTGAACTTCTACTTACAAAACTTGAATGAAGTAATGTTGAGTTTGTAGTAGAAGTTGTTTGTGCATATCCTTTTGCCGTTTTTGCACCCCTTGTTCAGACTACAAAAAAATGACTAAAAATACATGCAAAAAAAATGCTCAACTTCAATCTTTTACCATTACTAAGCATTCACCATCGCTGGTTAAATTCCCGAGTTGAACAGTAGTGACTGTGTTGTCTTCTACCAATACGCCATTAGCTTGCTTTACGCGAATATAGTTATCGGTAAACCCTTGCATAGGTTCGCCCTCGCGAGCATGTTCCCAAAGCACAGGGCGATTGGTGCCAATAAAGCGCTTGTAGTGGGCTAAACGTTTTTGCTCAGAAAGTGCTAATAAGCGTTGACTACGCTCATGTTTTGTTTGGGGTGAAACAACATAAGGTATTTCAAGTGCCTTCGTTCCAGGTCGTTCGCTATAGCTGAACACGTGAAGTTGTGAAATGTCAAGTCCTTCAATAAAGTGATAAGCCTCTTCAAAGTACTCATCAGTTTCACCGCGCATGCCCACAATCACATCTACCCCAATAAAGGCATCAGGCATGATTTGCTTTATGCGTTGAATTTTGTGAGCAAACAAGGCTGTGTCGTAATGGCGGTGCATGAGCCGGAGCACAGTGTCAGACCCGCATTGTAGTGGAATGTGAAAGTGAGGCATAAAAGCACGCGATTGTGCACAGAAGTTAATGATTTCATCTGTTAGCAAATTAGGCTCAATGCTCGATATGCGGTAGCGTTCAATGCCCTCCACCTTGTCAAGTGCTTGAATCAACTGTAAAAAGTTTTCGCCTGTTGAACGGCCAAAGTCGCCTGTGTTGACTCCTGTTAGCACAATTTCTTTGCCACCTTCAGCAGCCACTTGCTCAGCTTGTTTCACTAATGAGGCTATGCTGCCATTACGTGAGCGTCCACGAGCTATGGGTATAGTGCAGTAGGTGCAGTAATAGTTACATCCATCTTGAACCTTTAAAAAATAGCGTGTGCGGTCGCCGCGAGAGCATGAAGGCACAAAGGTGCGAATGTCTTTAGTGGGCACGCTAATAGCTTCGTGGCAAGCATCACCTTCAAGCGCATGCTTTTGCGACATGCGCTCTTCTATGTAATGTACTACTTCGCCCTTTTGCTCCATGCCTAACACCAGGTCAACCCCAGGAAAGGTAGCTATTTCGTCAGCCTTTAACTGGGCATAGCATCCCATTACCACCACAAAGGCACCTGGGTGTTCGCGTGTGAAACGGTGAATAGCTTGTCGACATTTATGGTCGGCAACATCTGTTACCGAGCACGTATTGACAATGCAAATGTCTGCTTTTTCACCCTTTTGAATGGTTTGTACACCTTCGCGTTCCATTTGGTCGCGTAGTGATGAGGTTTCAGCAAAGTTGAGTTTGCAGCCTAATGTGTGGTAGGCTGCTTTCTTATTTTGTAGTAATGACATTTCTTTATACCTATATTATATATGTGTACGTACATGTGTGCATCACGCATTATGGTGTAATGGGGGGCATGTGAATGTTATAGCCCCATGCTGCCCAACTGTCATGAGATACCCCACACCACCACGCATTATTTTAGCTATATAATGGGTGTTGCAAGTGCAAAGGTACAAAGTTTTTGTTGAAATCTTTTCTATGTGAACTGACACTTAGTGCTGAAAGGGTGAAGTATTGGGGTAGTGAAGGGAGTATGTAAAAGGGGAAAATTGCTTTAGGTTATACTACTTTTGCAATCTGTATATTCCAAAAATTAATTACAAGATAAATTATTGTCAAATAAGCGCATATTTTTTTGCGAAACATTTGCACGCATTGAAAAAGTCCTTACCTTTGCAGCGTTTTAAAAAGGCAATTGATTGTTTTACTTAAAAATTTAAAAGACACAATGAAAAAGTTAGTTTTCATGTTCGTAGCTTTCGCAGCTATCTCTTTCGCTTCATGCGGTAACAAAACTTCTGACGCAGCTGCTACTAACGACAGCGATTCTGTAGCTGTTGATTCAACAGTAGACTCAACTTCAGTTGATTCTTCAGCTGCTGCTGCTGACACTACTGCTGCTACTGCTGACACTACTGCAGCTCAGGCTTGAGAGCCAGCAGCTTAACTAAAGTTTTTTAGCTAAGCGAACTCGCTACAACAACGAGAGAAACTGAAACCTGTGGGACCGCGTTCCGCAGGTTTTTTTGTGTGCCTATGTATGGATGTCAAGTTATCTACATTTTGATAAGAAGATATAATAACACCTTAAGCAAATGGGCATGATATTGCATACTGCTGCGCAGAAGCAGACATGCATGATAATAGAAGCAGACATGTATGAGATATGTTTGCGTACTTAAGTAGGTAAAAAAAGATGGTTGCCCACTCGAAACTTTTTAGTTCGTGTGGGCAACCATTCATTTTATATGAGGCAGATGGCTTTGTCAGTCATTTGTGTTACTGGTCATCGTTCTTTACATACCCTTGATATTTTTCAGGCAAGGCAGCCATGATGATGCGGTATGACTCATTCATGGTTGTTTTAATGTCTTCGCTACTATGTGAGGTAGGATAGATAGGTTTGTGAATGATAAGGCGCATGGGGTGACGATGTACAAAGTTGACACCAGCCATGCGTGTGAGCACATCAAATGAGCCATCAATAGTTACGGGCACAACGGGTAGTTGTAAGTCATCAGCTAATAAAAAGGCTCCTTTGCGAAAAATGCCCATGTGACCTGTAAAGGTGCGAGCGCCTTCAGGAAAAACAACTAATGAAGTACCTCCTTGCAATGTGGCACGTGCCTTGTCAATAGTGTCCTTAATAGCCTTGGGACTTGATTTGTCAACAAAGATGTGGCGAGCACGTTCACAAGCGTAGCCCACCAATGGCATTTTGCGCAAGGCTTTCTTCATCATCCACTTAAAGTTGCAACCTAAGTAGCCGTAGATAAGGAAAATGTCCATAGGCCCTTGATGATTGGCTACGAACACATAACTTTGATGGTAATCAATGTTTTCGCGTCCTTCAATGTGTATGGGGAGCAATAGTACACGACACACAATGCGCGACCACCATTTGCCTGGGTAATAGCCAAACACATGGGCATTAAATAAGCCACCAACGATAGTAACCAGTGCTGTAATAATGGTGGCTACAAGAATAATGGGTAGCGCAATACACAATTGGTATACCTTATATATAAAGGGATTTTTCATAATGTGTGATGCTTTCAGTTTGAATGAAAGTTAACGATTATAGCAAATGGCCTGTCCACGGAACTTTTCATCAGTAACGTGTCCACGGTTAAAGATGGGGAAACCATTGCAGAATGTACGTTCTACACGCCAATGGAACACATGTCCCTCCAGCGGACTCCAATTGCATTTGCTTTGAATGCGATTAGGGGTAAGTGTCCAAGGCACATTGGGGCGTACCATTACAATGTCAGCTTTATAGCCTTCGCGCAGATAACCGCGGTTTTCAATTTGTAGTAGTTCAGCTGGATTGTGACACATGAGTTGCACCATGCGTTCAATGGTCATTACACCCGCATCAACCAGTTCAAGCATAGAAACGAGTGAAAACTGTATCATGGGCATGCCTGAAGCTGCTTTAGCACAACCGCCCACTTTCTCGCTCATGCGGTGAGGAGCATGATCAGTTCCAATGGTGCATATTTTGCCATTGTTAAGTGCTTGGCGCAAGGCATCGCGGTCAGCTTCAGTCTTAATGGCGGGGTTCACTTTGATGCGTGAACCTAAGCGTGCATAATCTTTGTCGCAGAATAATAAGTGTCCTACGCAAGCTTCGGCCGTGATGTTAGGGTCGTTAGCGTCCAACAAGTTTAACTCTCGGGCCGTTGAAACATGAGCCACGTGTAGGCGTGCTCCCGTTTCTTTAGCCAAGCGTACGGCTAAACTGGTTGATTGGTAGCAAGCCTCTTCGCTACGTATTTCGGCATGGTGTGCAATGTCAGGGTCAGCACCATACTGCTCTTGAGCCGCCTTCATGTTTTGGTTGATAATGTTAGAGTCCTCGCAATGAGTCATGATAGGCAGTTTTGCGTTTTCAAAGATAGCGCGTAAAGCCACTTCATTATCCACCAACATGTTGCCTGTTGAGGATCCCATAAACAATTTGATGCCTGCCACCTTGCGTGGGTTGAGTTTGCTTAATTCGTAAGCATTGCCTGCGGTAGCACCAAAAAAGAAACCATAGTTGACAACACTTTTGTTAGCAGCAATCTGCCACTTTTCATCAAAAGCTTCGGGGGTAGTGGTTTGTGGTATGCAGTTAGGCATATCAAGCACGGTGGTAACACCACCAGCTGCAGCAGCGCGACTTTCAGAGCAAAAGTCTCCTTTAGCCGTTAGTCCAGGGTCGCGAAAGTGTACGTGGTCGTCAATAACGCCTGGTAGCAGATAGCAACCTGTTCCGTCAATGGTTTCGTCAACAGGAATTGAAGGAGTTACGTTGGCTCCTTCAATGATTTCGTCAATACGGTCATCGTCAATAATGAGTGTGCCTATAAATTGTCGGCCTTCATTAACAATGGTCGCATTTTTTATTTCTATACGTAAGTGCATGGCTTGTGTTTATGTTTCGCTTCACTTTGTTCACGATGTTGGCGTAAAGCATTACTTTACAACAACATGCATTAGGGCAGGGGTGAACAGAATGAACTACACTTTTATCAAAGTAGGTGTGGAACTTATTGTTTTCGAGGTTTAATGCCACCCGTCATAGCAGCCCAACGAAGGCGCATTACGCCAAAGAGAGCTTCGCTAAAGATGCCACCACTCATTTTGCTTGTACCCAGTTCGCGGTTAACAAATATAACAGGCACCTCTTTAATTTTGAAGCCTAACTTATAGGCCGTAAACTTCATTTCGATTTGGAAGGCATAGCCCTTAAAGCGAATGGCATCTAAGTTGATGGTTTCAAGCACTTTGCGACGATAGCATACGAATCCTGCCGTGGTGTCGTGAAGGGGTACACCTGTGATGGTGCGAACATACTTTGAGGCATAGTAGCTCATGAGAACACGTCCCATAGGCCAATTCACTACATTCACACCGCTTACGTAGCGTGAACCTACTGAAACGTCAAAGCCCTCTTTTGCACATGCATTATAGAGTCGGGGTAGGTCTTTGGGGGCATGACTAAAATCAGCGTCCATTTCGAATATGTATTCGTAACCATGCTCCAAGGCCCATTTAAAACCTGTAATGTAGGCTGTGCCAAGTCCTAACTTTCCTGTGCGTTGCACCAAGTGCACCTCATTTTTGAATTCATTGGCCATTAAGCCCTTAACGATGTCGGCCGTACCATCGGGTGAACCATCGTCAATTACGAGAATGTGAAAGGCATGCTCCTGCAATCCAAGTACCGCACGGATAATATTTTCTATGTTTTCTTTTTCGTTGTAGGTAGGAATAATTACAACGCTGTCACTCTTTTCCATTTAGTTAAATACTATTTGTTTTAAATTACGCTACAAAAGTAAGCATTTTGCCCGACATTGATTAACTTTGCGCGGTGAAAACAAAACACATTAATGTTTATAAGCAAATGAAGAAACTCAGTTTTGCGCTTTGTGCGCTAATGGCCATGCCTGCTATGGCACAAAAATATACGGTAAGTGGCACGGTACCAGCAGGAGTGAAGAAGGTTTACCTACAGCACATAGGCACAGCAATGCGTCCTGATAGTGTTGAGGTGAAAAATGGCACTTTCCGCTTTGAAGGTGAGGCTAATGGCAACTTGTTTGGCTTTGCTATTGCCGATAAGGAACAACGCTTGAGCGTAATGCTTGATGGCGATGTTAAAGTCGATTTTAGCAAAGAAAGCGTTAGTGGCTCAGCCGAGAACGAAGGCCTAAATAAGTGGGAAAAGTTAATGAGTGAGCCTTCAGCACAATATAATGCAGTGATGCGAGAGTATTATGGCTATCGTCGTCAGGGTAAGGAAATTCCTGATTCGGTTATGGCACGTATAGAGCGTGTAGCTGATGAGAGCGAAGCGCAAATAGTGAAACTCACTAAGCAATGTTGTCAAGAAAATAAGCAAATGAAGTTTCCTGCTTTGTTCTTGGCTCAGTCGGCATCAAGCATGGACCGTAAGGATGTTATAGCTTTAGCTGAAGAGGGTAACCCTGCTTATATGGACACTAAACTGACTGCTAACATTAAGGGTAGCATTGCAGGCTGGAAGCGTCAGCTGCCTGGAGTGCAGTTTACTGACATCGAAATGAACGATGTGAATGGCAAGCCTCACAAACTGAGTGAGTATGTAGGCAAGGGAAAATACGTGCTCATTGATTTTTGGGCTTCATGGTGTGGTCCTTGTCGCAAGTCGATGCCTGCTGTAAAGAAACTCTACGATGAGTTTAAGGATAAAGGCTTTGACATTGTAGGCTTGTCATTCGATAGTGATAAAAAGGCTTGGACGGATGCTATTGCCAAATTGGCCTTGCCTTGGCATCATTTGTCAGACTTGAAGGGTTGGGAGAGTGTTGCAGGTCGCACTTATGGCATAAATGCTATTCCTGCAACCTTGCTCATTGGTCCTGATGGTAAGGTCGTAGCAAGTGGCTTGGGTGCTGAAGGTGTAGCTGCCAAGTTGAAAGAGTTAATAAAGTAATGAATAGGCGTTAAAGTGAACGTAAAAACACCTACCTAAAGAAAACATCTCTACATAAACCTTTAGCCAGCAATGTGGTTACTAAGGAGTTTATGCAGAGATGTTTTTTTGCAATGAATAGGTCAAACCTTATTGGTTAAGGAGCTTTTGTAAAGCATTAACCATGCTGGCTGCTGATTGTCCTTCGGGAATGCCTGCGGGAGCAAACTTTTGCACTTGTTCATTCAGTGTGTTAAGTGCCTGTGTGTTGCCCGTGGCTTGGTATTCTTGACGTAAAATTCGCACCTTTTCGGCCATGGCTACACCTTCAATAAATCGTTCATAACGAACAGACGAGCGTGGACCTGGATATATTAAATAGGTGTCGCCTGGAGCAAATAAACGAAAACGCGTGTCGGTGAGTGGGTTGTCAGTCCAGTTCATCCACGACCAATGCAAATAGCCCTCAAAATTATTAGCTATACAGAAAATGGGCAAGTAAGCCGCTTCGGCAGGTAAGCTATTTGAGAAGAGGTTGGGTTCAGTGTTGCTACAACAAGTGTAGGTGGTGCTTTTGAACCCTTTGGCCTGTCGCATGGCCAATTCATCGGGACTAAAGTTCTCGCCAAAACCAATGCAATAGTCATAGAGTTTGTCAACCAGCTCTGTGTGGTGTGTACCAGCCAAAGCCATTTTAATGCCAGGCACAGCCTCTTGTGCTATGCGGTAGGCATCAAGCATGTTGTCAAGTCCACGTTCATCCATGGCAATGCATGTTTTGTCGAACCATCCCTTTGCTTTGAGGTGTTGAGCAAAGTTTTGCAAAAAGGCCGTCCACAATTCTTTATATTCCTGGCTTGACGTTTGTGTTTTCAAGTCGACATCTTTGCCTTGTGCCTCATCATAGTAGCGAAAGGTCATGTCCCAAGGAACCATTGAGAAACAATTAATTTGTTCGTCAATGCCACATTCACCACAAAGTTCAACCCATTGGTCGAATATGGTATAATCATAGTGCCATTTGCCATTACGGTCTTTGCTTGTGCGAATCATGGCATCGAACTTGTCATGACTTTGGTCACCCCATGGTTCGTAAAACAAAATGGCTGACACCACCTTTTGTCCGCTACGAGCCAATAGTTGCAAGTAAGGCTTTAATGCCTGCAAGTGTTCTTTGCTCCAACGCGCTACATGGTTGTAACGTGAAACGGCATAGGGCTGTTGCCAAAAGTCAATGTGAAACTTCTGCTCTTTAGCTGAAGGTAACTTGTGGTCATTCACTTTAATTGTTAGGTTAAGTCGTTTAAGCACCTTGTGCGAGTTAACATCAACCACTTCAAGTTGCGTGTGGTAGGTGCCAGGCATAGTGGCTTGTGGTATGTCGAATGTACACCACACGGGGTGCGTGGTGCCTTCATCTACTTGTTGAGGCTCATCAAGGTCGATGACATCGGGCACTTGATAGGGAGTAAGGTGGGTAGGGTGGTAACCACAGTATTGCCAATTGTCGGTAGTGGTGTAGTTAACAAAGCGTGCTTGTACGCTTTCGTTAGGCAATGTGATGTTCCCTTTTTTTACAGAAGTTAGTCGTACTTGCAACTTTCCTGCTGCTTTAGGGGCAAACACTACAGCTTGCATGGCAGCGCGTTCGCCACGCCATGCGCATAGCAAGGTGTCGGTGGTTAGTTTCACATTGGGGCATTCGTTTTGTGCGTAATGCACATCTTTTGAGGCCCATGAGGCAAAAAGCGGTTCGCTCTTTTGTGCAAAGCCATTTAGGGTGAATGCACAGGTGGCTATAATTAAAGGTAGTTTCATACGTATAATGAGACTTGGAGTGTTTATATTTCAAGCAAATTTACCATTTGCTGCGAATACGAACAAGAAAACATGTTTACTTTTGCACAAAATAGAGATGTTATGCTTACCTTTGTGCAACAAGTAATAATAGGTAAAGACCAATGGATATAGATTTAACTCCGTACAAAAATGAGTTTTTAGAGTTGTTGCGTAGTTGTAAACGCGATGGCATAGAAGATGTTATTAACGACTTAGAGGAAATGGGCTTTTTTGAAGCTCCAGCATCTGCAGGACATCACCTAAATGTGAAGGGTGGCTTAGTAATGCATTCGCTGAATACGTGTAAGGTGGCTTTGAAGGTGTGGGAAGGCATGAAAGAACTGGAGCCTACGCTTGAAAAGGAAACACCACGCGAAAGTGTTATCATAGCCAGTTTATTGCACGATGTGTGCAAGAGTGATATTTATAAACCTACCACGAAACGTAAGAAAAATGCCATGGGTGTGTGGGAGGATGTTCCTGGCTATAATGTAAGCTATAAAAACTTTCCAATGGGACATGGCGAAAAGTCGGTAATACTGTTGTTGTGTAGTGGACTTGAGCTAACTGATGCTGAAATGTTAGCCATACGTTGGCACATGGGAGCTTGGGGTTTGAACATGAACTCGTATGAGGACGAGCGTAGCTTTGACACCGCACACAATCTTTACCCCTTGGTTATGATTGTGCATACGGCTGATAGTTTGGCTTCAAGCATTTTAGAACGTGAAGAGGTGGAGTAAGCGCGGTGCGTTTGCTCTGAATGATTGGTAGGGGTGCCATGCCTCTTGTTTGTTGTCATGCGCAATGGACAAAATAAAATGAAGACTCGCAACTGTGTTTCCTTTTATAGGAGCACAGGTTTGAGTCTTCTTTTCTTTTATATGGGTGTAAGTAATGGTAAAAAAATAACTTGAGCATTTTTTTTAAGTTAGTTAAGGCATAATTTGAGCATGTCTTTTTGCCGCTTTTGAAACCTTCACTCAGTCACATAGCCCGCTATGCCCCCCTTCGGTTCCCCCGTTATCGGGGGACAGAAACCTTCGTTCAGTCTTCAAAATCGGCTAAAAATACATGCAAAAAATGCTCAACTTATTCTTTTACCATTACTAAATGGATTTAAGCAAAAACTAATGCAATGCCTGTGATGCTAACGATTAAACTAACAAAGCCTAAGGCTATGCTACGCTTGTAAAAGCCACGTCGCCAACTATCAAGGCAGGTAAAGAATCCCGCAATAGGTAAAAGCCATAATAACTGGGTGGCTATGTAGAGCAATAAACTGATAAGGGTGTTGCTACTGGTGCCAAATGGGTGGCCTCCGAATAAAAAGACGGGACAAATAAGTAAAGGTATGAGGCTGAGAAAGGCAAGCACTAACAGCCATTTAGGAAATTCGGACATAATAGTTTACTTTTGTGATTTATGTAAAACTCCATTCTATAGTTAGCACATTGTCGGCAACTTGTTTACCAGCCACCAATAGGGTGTAACGTGCTTCAAAGCGTCCACCATCAGCGTTGATGGTGAAGAAGGCTTGGTGTGTATAAATGTTTAAGTCGATGTTGCCATGAGGTGTGTTGTAATGGCAAGGCAGCAATTTGCCCTCAATGAACGTCATGCGTGATTGGGTGTGGCCATGACGCTTTAAGTCAGCTAACCCATCGGTGAGCAAAAGTGTAGCATTGCCTTGATTCTCTTGCTCGGGGTAGCGAAGCATGATGCCTGTTTCCTCAATAAGGCAAGCACCATTGGTGTCGGTTTTGATAATATCCTCACCATTTTCGGTATTCGAAATGAGTAAGGTTTGTATGTGCGATTTTTTTAGCATAATATTCGCGGCTGTTGCAAGTAGGTGTTAAAACACTCATTCAACATAAAAGGTTATTTTGAACTTCTACTAATGATGATTTTGTTTGTGTGATGATTCCTTTTCATAATATATACACCTGGCTGCGTGGGACGAATCGTTCCGTAGCATTGCCCGTCAAGATTATAATAGGTGGGGTTTGCATTTTTGTTGTCATTAGTCGTTATGACCTGAATGCCATCGGTTGTGGGCAATGTAAACTGTGTGGTGTAGACTATAGGCCACACACGCTGTAGCTGAAGGGTGTAGCTGCGTCCAGGAACAAGTTCCCTAAAGTTTACATAAAATGTGGTGTCGGCTGCAGCTTTTAAGTAGATGCGATGCGTTTTTTGCACATCTATGCCTGTTTCATCGTCCACCAAGGTGGTCATGAAGGTGGCAGCTGCACGTTGGTCAGTTAGCGGATTGCTTAAGTGTAGCTGAATGTCGGCACAACATGGTTCATGAAAACTTATTTGTGGCGCGTCAAATGAAATGTTAGTGGTGCCTTGTTCACCAATAAATGTGTTAAGCTGATAAGCCGTTTGCTCACCATCGGTAGTAACTGACATAATGCGTTCACCGTTTTTAGGATATGTGGTGTGTACAATGAGTGTGTCTGTTTCGCCCGCTTTAAGTGTACACCCCGTGTAGGCAAACCAATCGGCTTGTTTAAACAAGGCTGTGTCGGTAGGCTCGTTAAGCAACAGGGCAAAGGTGGTGGTGAGCATGCGTTCGGTGGTGTTGCGCACAGCCAACGCTATGCGGCTGCGGCAAGTTGTACTAGGCTCATCAATTGTCCACATGGAGTCAACCCTTACATCGTTAGCTACGCGATGTAGTGTGTCGGGAGGTAAAAGGTCGGTCACCTCGTTGGGACATACCACCAAAGCCTCTTGGTTACAAAAGAAACCATTGTCCACCTTATCATTGCGGTCAGTTAAGGGTTCGCGAAGAGCCAATATGTCGAGTCTGAAATAACCATCATAATTGCCCCCATATCCCCAGTTTACATGGAAAAAGCCATTTTTATCTAATCCATCCAGCACAAATGCATGTCCTTCAGTTGTCATAGCTCCACCAGCATAGTAAACGGGGCGTTTGGCCATAATGCTTTGTGCCAAGTAAGTCCAATAACTCACAGGGTCATAAAGGTAGCTGTCAAGATAAACCACGTGCTTAAGCCCAAAGGCTTGTTTTAATGGCTCAATAAGGCGTTGCGTGTTAGTTCCACTGGCATTGAGTCCCCAGTTCATGTGTGAAGCAACTCCCAAACTATACATGAGTTGAGCCACAGCATTGCGTTGCTCAACAGTTCCATGTCCTTGTTTATAATTGTCAGCTATCAAGCGAGAGTCAACACTAAAACCTGGTAATATGTCGGGTATGGTGTAGTGAGGTGTAGACCATCCGTGTAGTGTGTCTTGTAGGGTATAGGTGCGTCGATAGTAAGTGAGCACTTGTTCCATGGCTATGGCTACGCATCCTGCAACACATCGTGATGATGAAACATTTCCTTCATCGTCAGTAAAGTAAGGACATAGGTCGTTATAGGGACTACCAAAACTATGTTGGGTGGTGAGGAGGGGTGTTACTTCTTGCCATTGTGTTCCGTCAAGTGGGTAGTGATGGACTGACCGTGGTGTGGTATTCAGCCATGTTTGTAACGCTACAGGCATTTGATTGTTAAGTGTAGTGCCGTAGCCCAATACTAAAGGTGTTTGTGTGCCAATAACAACAAACTGGTCGTTTTGTGTGCAAAGCCATCCTGCCGCAAAGGATTTCATGTTGAGGCTGTTGGCTGATATCGTTTGCGGAGCCTTGTTGAACAGATAGGCTTTTGAGCCATGTGTGCTGAACCATTGTTGGGCCAATTGTCGTGCTTTGATGCTATCGCTCAAATAACTACTTTGCCCCATAATGGGCAAAAATAGACTATTAATAAGCAGAATGATGGCAGCAATTTGTTTCATGCAATAATGGTGGTGTGTGGTGAAAAGTAGAAGTGCTGAATGTGATGCACATGACACAACATTCAGCACTTTACTCCTATTTACTTAGTATAATTATGAACACCTACTTATAATTCAAGGTCACCATCAAATACCTCGTGCCAAGGCAGACCTTGCTTATTGAGTTCGTCCATGAATGGGTCGGGATCAAACTCCTCTACATTAAACACACCTGGCTTTTTCCACAAACCGAGCATAAACATGCGAGCACCAATGCAAGCAGGTACACCCGTGGTGTAGCTTACGCCTTGCATGCCCGTTTCATTATAGGCTGCTTGGTGTGAGCAGTTGTTATAAACGTAGTAAGTGTGTTCCTTACCATCCTTTAAGCCACGAATGCGACAACCAATGCTTGTTTCGCCTTCGTAGTTCTCGCCCAAGTCTTGCGGGTTAGGCAATACGGCCTTAAGAAATTGCAATGGAACAATCTCCATGCCCTGATACATAATAGGCTTGATAGAGTCCATGCCAATGTTTTGTATAACACGCAAATGTGTGAGATATTCTTGACCAAATGTCATCCAAAAACGGGCACGCTTAATGGTGGGGTAGTTCTTGACAAGACTCTCAATTTCTTCATGATGGAGCAAGTAGCTCTCTTTAGGACCAATGTTGGGGTAGGTGAGTGGCTTGTGAATTTCAAGAGGCTCTGTTTCAACCCAACGGCCATCTTCCCAATAAAGTCCCTTTTGTGTAATTTCACGAATGTTGATTTCGGGATTGAAATTGGTGGCAAAGGCTTTGTGGTGGTTACCTGCATTGCAGTCGACAATGTCAAGATACTGAATTTCGTCAAAATGATGCTTGGCAGCATAGGCTGTGTAAATGCTTGTTACACCGGGGTCAAAGCCACAACCCAAAATGGCAGTTAAGCCAGCCTTTTCAAAACGGTCTTTATAGGCCCATTGCCATGAGTACTCAAAGTGAGCTTCATCTTTAGGTTCATAGTTAGCTGTGTCAAGGTATGAGCAACCACATTGCAAACATGCCTCCATGATGGTAAGGTCTTGATAAGGCAAGGCAAGGTTCATCACCAAGTCGGGCTTAAACTCATTAAACAAGGCTACCAATTGCTCTACGCTATCGGCATCAACTTGTGCTGTTTTGATGTCATCGCGACCGATGGCTTTAACTATGGCATCGCACTTTGACTTTGTGCGGCTTGCAATCATTATTTCGCTGAATACGTCAGTATTCTTAGCTACTTTGTGAGCGGCAACTGTGGCAACGCCACCAGCACCGATAATCAATACTTTTCCCATTTATATATATTATAGTGTATATTCTTTTTAGTTTATAATTAGGATTTTAATTTAGGGGGCTCTAAAAATCTGATATTAAAACCACCCTTTAATGAGGAACTATTATCTCTCACCCATTACTTTTTAAGGTGTGGATACTCTAACTTAACACGCACCCAGCTTTCGGTAGTACTATTAGCAGCACCTGGTAGTTGATAGGTAATGTTTATTTTGTCTTTACCTACAAAGCTATAGGTTATGTTGTTGCTAAGTCCCACAAAGGCAGAGTTGATGACGGAACCTGTAACGTGTTCTACTACGGTAGAGTCGGAGGTGACATTGTAATGTCCTTCGTGTGCAATAATGCTTTGTCCTGATTTGTCGGTAATCAAGAAGATGAAGAAGTTGCCATCATTTTGCAACACTTTCCATACAGGCAAGTGCATAACATGTTTATCAGTAGGCGAGATTTGTACTTGTTGCCAAACACCACTTAGTTGGTGGTTTACTTTTTTGTTAACCATGGCGCACAAACTCAACGGAGCTAATAGTGCGCATAACAATAAAGCCCTTTTCATAGTTGTCAGAATTTTATGGTTCCTTTTACTATAATTTTTTCGTCTACATGAATCTCGAACAAGTGGCGATTAGCATCTTTTGCGTCTACCTCATGATATATGTCGAGCATATCGCCGCAGTATGCTTCTAAGCAGTAAGCCATTTCGATGCGGTGTGCAGGGCGATTTTTTAGTTCGTCAGCATTAAAGTAGTTAAGCAGTAATTCTATGTAGCGTATGGAGTTGACATGCCCATTAATGTCGAGGTCGGAATAAGCGGCCCGATGTGAATACACCAAGGTAGGAGTTTTCATGCGGATGCGCCCCATAGGTGCTATGGGTGATGTGCATTCGGGCATAAGTACTGAGCTAAATCCACCATTGGGCAGTTTTTCTAAATCAGCTGGCATGCGTGTGGTTGTGTCAATCAATGCCCAAATGCTTGTGGCATGTCCATAAGCTGTGCCATCAGCACGTAACACGCTAAAGTGCCGATCAGTAAACTGACGATAAAGACGATCAACCCATGTTTTGATGCTAAAGCTATCACCTGTGTGAGGCATCTCGTCCATTTCAATAACAAGGCGTGACAACACCCATGCATGATGCAACTTGATCATTTGAGGGTAGCCAAAACCATGCTCACCTGCGTGGAGTGAGGCGCAACGCAAAATAAGGTTGCCTAAATTGCCCCAAGCCAAATTACCGCAATAGTCCTCGGTGAATGGTTCTACGCTATAGTCATATTTACTCCATTTCTGCATAAGCTAATTTATTAGGTTAAATAGGCGCCAATATTATTGAGGCATGTAAATAGCACGTAAAACAATTTTGAATGCCTACTTATATAGGCAAAAGTACATATTTAATATAAGTCGGGCAAATAATGTGTGTTATTTTTTTGTGACAGTAAGATGGGCAGAGTATTGCTAACGAGTAAGTTTGTTAACGGGTTGACAGGTATTTTGGGTTAACAGGTTAACAGGAATTTTTGGTTAACAGGTTAACGGGTTAACAGGTTAACGGGTAAGTTAGTTGACAGGTTGACGGGGTGACAGGCATTTTGGGTTAACAGGTTAACGGGTTAACAGGTTGACGGGTAAGTTAGTTAACGGGTTGACAGGTTAACGGGTAAGTTTGTCAAATCTTGGTTGACGGGTTAACGGGTAACTTTGTCAAGTTTTTTGGCTTTACGCCATTCATACTTTGACATAATAGGTGGTGCATAACATACTTACTCGTTAACTCGTTAACCTGTCAACCCGTTAACTCGTTAACCTGTTTTTCAAGCCTTTTTTTGCTCTGCTCATATCTTCGGGATTTCTTCGGGTTTTGTTCGGTTCATAATGTTCTCAACTTTTCTTATGCAAAGGTACGACAAGCGCAAATGCTGATGATACTTTGTCGTACTTTGTGTGCTATTATGATGTTTTTTTATACCATTTTTATTTTAGAATATTGGTGTCCGCTAAAAAATGGTGTGGATTCATATTGCATTGTAAATCAGTGAATAACGATACTTTTATGGAATAGGGGCTTACCTTTTTCCATTGTGTAATATTGATAGTTTTATATTTGATAAATCCTTGTAATAGTCAAATAGTAAGCCCCTTTAGTTAGCTGCACATGGCTGCAGAAACTATTATTGGCATAAAAGCATGCATGAAATACGATAGCAATCACGTTGTCCATGACAGGTTTTAATGCTTTTGCCCTTTCAGGTAGGGTGTTCAAAATCTAGCCAAACTTTAACGCTTCAAAGAAAAATCAGCTTATTTTTGAGCTTTCACCGAGAAATAGTGGCACTATTGTACTGTAAAAGTGGCACTATCGTTAAGCATTGGTGCTGTTTGCACAGCATAACACCATAAAAACAGCTTTTTGATTCTCTAGAATTGATTTTTATTTTGTAACAGTTCTTTACCATTTGTACGATATTTGTATGACGGACATGAAGACATGTTTTTTTTGACAAGAAGACATGTTCTTCGTGTCAAAAACCACCTGTAAGGCATTTCTTCAGCACATTGACAGCCACGCGGCGGTCGTCGTCAAGCGTAAGCTGATAAAGCAGTTCCTTTAAACTATTGTTTTGCTCACCCTGAACAAGCAAGCAAATATCTTTTATCTCGTCCATGGAAAGACAGTGTACTTACCTGGCCACTTTGTATTAAAAACCATAATACAAACGATCCAAATCCCTATTATCATTCTCAAGCTTTTTAGGATAATAGCCACCAAGGAATCGGATTTCATCAAAGCATACACTATTAGAGTCTTTCTGATACTTCTCTATAATAGAATTATATCTTTTATCATTCTCTATATCGTGATGTAATTTAGACATATCTTCACTAATTGTCCATGAAC
>SAMEA3663105__coassemble_493_pt1 | contig 24973 bp, 16 predicted proteins | sample SAMEA3663105__metabat2_low_PE_034 | metagenome-assembled genome bin SAMEA3663105 (sample SAMEA3663105) | pig gut metagenome | biome: pig gut; feature: pig-associated habitat; material: faeces | place: Denmark | collected 2012
TTGTTCAGCGCAAAGATATAAACTTCAGAGGTAAGCCCTAATTTGACTGCTTACCTAAAGAATGCGTCTGGGTATATCAACTAATTCTGAACACGATTATATCAACTAATTTTGAATACCAACTTATCAATTAAGTTATATATTATTCAGGTTTGCGTCCAGTTCCACTTTTGGGTGGGCGTTGTTTAGTAGCAGGCCGATTGTCGCTTTTGCCATGTGGTTTGCTACCAAACGTTTGTTGTTGACGTTTGCGATAGCTATTTGCATTTTCACCCTTTTGTTCACGGTGAGTACCTGCTTGTTTATTACCACGAGCGCCATTGCGGTTACTATGGTTATTACTGCGTTTTGTACTATTGCCACGTCCCTGTTGAGTATTTTTTTGCGGTGGACGAACCCCTTCAGGTAATTCGGCACGCGGAATTTTAATATTCAAGGTGCGTTCAATGTTAGCCAAAGCTATTAAGTCTTTCTCGCCAATGAGCGTAACAGCACTACCTTGACGCCCAGCACGAGCGGTACGTCCAATGCGGTGAACATAATCCTCAGCATCGTGTGGTGCATCATAGTTAATCACCATAGTGATGTCGTCGATGTCAATGCCACGTGCCACGATATCAGTGGCCACAAGTAAGTCAATCTTGTGCGCGCGGAAAAGGTTCATCACCTTGTCACGTTCATTTTGAGTCAAGTCAGCATGCATGGCTCGTGCATTCAGTCCGTGACGTTTCAACACAATAGCCAATTCCTTCACCTTTTGTTTAGAAGAGCAAAACAGAATGACACGTTGTGGTGGTTGTTCTTTGAATATCTTTTTCAGTATAATAGTTTTGTCACTTTCGTGGCAAATGTAGAGAAGTTGTTGAATGTTTTCGGCAGGTTTCGATACAGCAATCTCCACCTCAACAGGGTTGTGCATAACGGTGCGTGCCAATTCAGCAATTTTAGGAGGCATGGTAGCTGAGAAGAGAATCGTTTGGCGTGTATGAGGCATTTGCTTAACAATGGTCAAAATGTCATCAGCAAAACCCATGTCAAGCATGCGGTCAGCCTCGTCGAGCACAAGGTGAGTAGTGCGGCTAAGGTCAAGATTGCCCAATTGCAAGTGTGTGATAAGACGTCCTGGAGTAGCCAGCACAATGTCAGCGCCAGCTTGTAGTGATTTGCGTTCCTGTTCAAAGCGAACCCCATCGTTGCCACCATACACAGCCACGGCATTCACATTTGTGTAGTAAGCAAAGCCTTGCAAAGCCTGGTCTATTTGTCGAGCCAACTCGCGCGTGGGAGCTATGACCAAGCAATTGACAGCATCTGCTGGATGAGGGTCACGTTCAAGCAAAGTGAGCAAGGGCAAAAGGTAAGCAGCCGTTTTACCTGTACCCGTTTGTGCCACGCCTAACACGTCATGGTGTTCGAGTATTTGAGGAATGCATTGGCCTTGCACAGGTGTACACTTTTCAAAACGCATGTCGTAGAGCGCATCAAGCACATTATCTGAGAGGTCAAGATCTTCGAAGTAAACCTCAGCTGCTTTCTTTTCTTCATTTTGAGCCGTAGACTCTTCGGTTGTTATATCTGCAGTGTTATTATCGTTTGACATAATCAGTAGTGTAAAAAAATATAGTGTGATAGGTAGGTGTTCAAAATAACTTTTAATGGGAAATAATTTATAACACCTACTTAAGCAGAAACCACCTATGCTCCTCACAGGTATTGGAACACTTGCTACTTATTGAGGCGTTTTTAAGTAAAGAACAAATGCTATGATAGCAAACACCACGTTAGGAATCCACACCGCGATCCAAGCTTCAAGTCCCGCGTTGGTAGCAAATGAGGCCGAAATAGTTTGAAACAAAATGTAGGCAAAACTCAGAGCCAGCCCAGCTCCCAAACTTAGTCCCATGCCTCCTTTACGTTTTTGGCTTGACATGCATACTCCTATTAAGGTAAGAATAAAAGCTGCGAAAGGCATTGCAAAGCGTTTGTGATATTCCACTTCAAAGGTACTTAGCTTATCAGCACCGCGCAATCGTTGTCTATCAATGAACTCTTTCAGCTCGGGTAAGGTGAGCGTCTCTTGTTGTCCGCGTACATAGAAAAAGTCCTTAGGCTCCATAATGATGGTAGTGTCAATTTTATCACCCCGTTCTAACACCTCGCGCATTCCCTTTAATGTACGTATTTCGTACATACGTAGTGTCCACGAAAATCGGCGGTCTGATAACGTGTCATATTGTATGGTTTGAGCCGTAAGGTGTGACACTAATTTCTTTTCAACAAATTTGTCGAGTGAAAAGCCATAACCACTTTTAGTTACGTTGTCAAAATGAGTGATGTAGGCCACAACCCCTGTGTCCACCTGCATTTGAATGTTGTCAACTGATGTAATATCCGTTTTCTTTTTTATGTAACGATTCTGAAAGTTGACGCGTTGTACATTGCTCTTGGGTATGACATATGCTCCCAGCAAGAATGAGGAAATGGCTATGAGTGCGGCTGTAACCATGTAAGGACGTAGCAAGCGGCGAAAACTCATGCCCGTACTCTTCATAGCTATAATTTCACTCTTGTCGGCTAATTTTGATGTGAAAAAAATTACGGCAATGAAAACAAACAACGCACTGAACAGATTCAAAAAGTAAGGCACAAAGTTGCAATAGTATTGTGCTATTTTCAGTGGCGAAGCATGGCTTTGCGTGAGTTTGTCAATGTTCTCGTTATAGTCAAAAATAACGGATATGACAATGATAATGGCCAACAAAAACAAATAGGTGCTGATGAACTTGAACATAATGTAGCGGTCCAAGCGTCCAAGCAATGGCTTGTGGCTGCGATGCTTCTTTGAGTGTGCGCTTTGAGGAGCGTCACTTTCACCGTCAAGCACAGGTTGCACGGGGAGCATTAAGTACTTCTTTATTTTTGTAAATAGACTTTTCAACATATTGTTTTGTTCAAGAGAGAGTGTGTGTAAGTAAGTGTTCAAATTTATTTTTTGTAAGCAGTAGATGCCATCTTCACATTGAAAGCACGTTTTCGGACGCATCTGTATCTCAATAACGCACTTTCAATGTAAAAATAATTTTGAACACCTGCTTAAAAGGGCAAAGATGGGCGAAGTTGCAACTTATGTTATGTAAAACATATAACAAATCCCTATACAGAAAGGTGTTCTTTGAATGCTTTCACCATTATATTTTTTTAAGCTTGCGGCTGAGCTTTTCAATCATGCCACGCTTCCACTGCGCAAAGTTGTTGGCCAATATCTGTTTACGAGCTTCACGCACCAGCCACAAGTAGAACGAAAGGTTGTGTATTGAAGCTATTTGCATAGCCAACAACTCTTTAGCCTTAAATAAGTGGTGTAAGTAAGCTTTAGTGTATTGCACATCGGCAAAGCAGTGCGCCATGGGGTCAACAGGTTCAAAGCAGTCAGCCCATTTCGCGTTGCGCATATTAATAATGCCTTCAGCCGTGAAGAGACAAGCATTACGTCCGTTGCGAGTAGGCATCACACAGTCAAACATATCAACGCCGCGTTCAATAGCCTCAAGAATGTTCACTGGTGTACCCACCCCCATCAGGTAGCGAGGTCGGTCGGTAGGCAAAATATCATTCACCACCTCAATCATTTCATACATCTTTTCAGCAGGTTCACCTACAGCGAGTCCGCCTATGGCATAGCCTTCAGCTCCGAAGTCGCTCATAAAGTGAGCACTCTCTTGTCGCAAGTCCTTATAAACGCAACCTTGCACAATGGGGAAGAGCGCCTGCTTGTAACCATACTTAGGTTCGGTTTCATGAAAGCGTTTCCAGCAGCGTTTCATCCATCCATGCGTTAAGTCTAAGCTTTTGCGTGCATAAGCATAATCAGCTGTACCCGGTGGACATTCGTCAAAGGCCATCATAATGTCGGCCCCAATAGTGCGTTCAATGTCCATTACACGTTCAGGCGAAAAGAAGTGCTTGCTACCATCAATGTGTGAGCGGAATTCGCATCCCTCTTCACTCAGTTTGCGTATGCCAGCAAGCGAAAACACCTGAAAGCCTCCTGAGTCGGTGAGCATAGGGCGGTCAAAGCCATTAAACTTATGAAGTCCACCAGCGCGTTCCAATATATCAAGTCCTGGTCGCAAATACAAGTGGTAAGTGTTGCCCAAAATAATTTCGGCATTAATGTCATCTTTAATTTCGCGTAGGTGAATCCCCTTAACACTACCCAAAGTTCCTACAGGCATGAATATAGGAGTGTGTATTTGTCCGTGGTCAGTAGTGATAAGTCCTGCGCGGGCTTCACCATCAGTATGTTGTAATTCGTATGTCATTATAATAAAAGTAAAGATATAAGCTGGTATTTAAGTAGGTGCTCCAAACTATTTTATATTTATCGATTGATATTATTTTCACATTGAAAGCACATTTTCTGGGCGCAGATGTTTCCTTCATTCTCAATCACATAGCTCGCTATCCCCCCATCGCTTCTCCCGTTATCGGGGGGCAGAAACATTCGAATGAAGAAAACATCTGCATCCCGATAATGCATTTTCAATGTAAAAATAATTTTGGACACCTACTTTTTACCCAAAAAGCTTGCAGCCCTTATGCATAAATGTAATTTGTACGCTTTCTGAAGCCTATTTTAAAGTGCCAAGCACAAGGCTCAGATAGCGCACAAATGTGTTACAATTAAGTGTGCAATGTTGTGCAGTGCAGCAACACAATTTTAATCCTTTTCCTTTAGCAAGTGCACAGCCACCTTTTTATCCGCATCGGTATTAGTGGTAGTGTTCACATTGTTTGCATCATCGTCAAAGGTGAGCTCAATAGCATTGTCCACTTTTTCGTTCAGCAAGGCAAACTGTAAAACCTCTTGCACATCGTTGACAAAATGGAAAGTCAAACCTTCAACATAACGCTCATTAATCTCTTCCACATCCTTACGGTTCTCTTCAGAAATCATGATGTCGGTTATGCCAGCACGTTTAGCTGCCAATATTTTTTCTTTAATGCCTCCCACGGGCAACACGTGTCCGCGTAAAGTTATTTCGCCTGTCATGGCAATGTGGTCGCGTACACGGCGCTGCGTTAAGGCTGAAGCAATAGAGGTAGCAATCGTTATGCCAGCTGAAGGGCCATCCTTAGGAGTTGCTCCCTCGGGCACATGAATGTGTACCCCCCAGTGATCAAACACACGATAGTCAATACCCAACTTATCAGCATGTGACTTGATATATTCAAGAGCCAGCACGGCACTTTCCTTCATCACATCACCCAAGTTGCCCGTCAAGGTCAGTTTAGGTCCCTTGCTACGGCTCACGCTTGTTTCGATAAATAAAATTTCACCACCCACAGCAGTCCAAGCCAAGCCCGTAACCACGCCAGCATACTTATTACCTTGATACTTGTCGCGGCTAAACAGCGGTTTACCCAGCAACTGCTCAATGTCAGCAGGCTTAATGCTATGTCCGGCATAAGGCATATGTCCATCCTCACTGGTTGATGTCAAGTAAGCCACTTTGCGGAAAATTTTGTCAAACTGCTTTTCGAGTTGACGCACACCGCTCTCACGCGTATACTTTTCAATAATATACTCAATGGCCGATGATGTAAACTTCAGTTTAGCATTTTTGTCATTACTCTGTTCTTTGCCAAAGTCATATTCCTTTTGCTCCTTGGGTATGAGGTGACGTCGGGCAATTTCTTTCTTCTCCTCAGTTAAGTATCCTTCCACCTCAATCACCTCCATACGGTCAAGCAAAGGACGGGGTATGGTTTGCAGACTATTGGCGGTAGCAATGAAGAACACCTTTGATAGGTCAAAGTCCAAGTCAAGATAATTGTCATGGAACGTGCTATTTTGTTCAGGGTCAAGCACTTCAAGCAGCGCACTATGTGGGTCGCCGTTATAGTTGTTTTCAGACACCTTGTCCACCTCGTCAAGCACAAACAGCGGATTATTTGTTTCGGCCTTCATGATGCCCTTAATGATGCGGCCAGGCATAGCCCCAATGTAGGTGCGACGATGTCCACGGATTTCAGCTTCATCGTGCACACCGCCTAACGAAATACGCACATATTTGCGTCCCAGAGCTTCGGCTATGCTACGTCCTAACGAAGTCTTGCCCACCCCCGGAGGTCCTACTAAGCAAAGTATCGGAGCCTTTTCGTTGCGTCGATAGCGCAGAGTGGCCAAGTGTTCAAGTATACGCTCCTTTACCTTTTCCATGCCATAATGGTCGCGTTCCAACACACGTTCGGCATTCTTGATGTTCAAATTATCGTTGGTGCCAATGCCCCAAGGCAAGGCTACAATAGTTTGCAAATAGTTAAGCTGAATGCTATAATCAGGCGATTGCGGATTGATTTTTTTGAACTTATCAATTTCGCGTTTAAAGGTGTCGGCCACCTTCTGTGACATATTCAACTTTTGCGCTTTACGTTCAAGTTCTACAACATCGCTGTTTTCACCCTCGCCCAGTTCAGACTGTATATTTTTTATTTGTTGGTGCAAAAAGTATTCGCGTTGTTGTTGGTCAAGGTCGCGGCGCGTTTGGTTTTGAATGTCATGCTTAATTTGAGCAAACTGAATTTGCCTATTGATAATTTGTAGCAATAGCATGGCACGATCACGTTGGTCGTGCTTTTGTAGCAACTTATAACGTTCATCTTGTGACAATTGCATATTGGTGCAGATGAAACTAATTAAGAAAATGGGGTGTGATATATTCTTAATAGCAAAAATAGCCTCCTCAGAACGCGGTGCGTCATTCAGTTGCAAAAACTTAATCATGCCATCGCGACAAGCGTCGGCCAAGGCTTTAATTTCTTCATCATCTTTGTTGTAAGTCACCTCCTCAATGGGCGAAACCTCAACGCGCATAGTGGGTTTGCGGCGCTTCACCTGTTCTAACTTTATAGGGCCATAGGTTTGCAGTATAGCCATGCAGTTATTGCTGCCAGGTAGTCCTGGCAGGTCAATGGTGCGCATCACACGTGCCACAACACCTTCATCATAAAGGTCATTGCGTTCAGGCTCTTCAACATTAGCATCCTTTTGTGCCAACACAGCTATGAGTGACCCTTTTTTTAGTGATTGATTTACCACCTTTAAACTCATGGTACGATTGATAGCTACTGAGCCTACAACGCCAGGAAATAGCATCATGTTGCGCAATATCAAAGCAGGCAACGTTGTGTCAAAAGGTGTATGCAACAATTCGTTCATGTCGCCATCAAAATCGGCTATGAGTGAAAATGATGCTTGTGGATTCACGTCAATATTCATATAAGCGTATTAAGTAGGTGCTCAAAATGAGTGGATATGAAAGGAGTAACGGGGCAGTGCTGTTTATTTTAAGCAGATGCTTTACAATAGAGTGTAACCTATCTAAAACTCAAGTGCCTTGCCTTGTGCTCAGGCATATCAACTAATTTTGAACATGATTATATAAGCTAATTTTGAATACCTACTTATGTAGATACTTTGAGATAAACAAGGAGCAATACCTCTATCCTTTTAGGGGTGTTCTAAAAATTAGCTTGAGTTGCTTTTGCAGCTATCGCAACGCAGTTTTTGTACTTCAACGGCGAGCATAGCGGGTTATGTGAGTCGTTGAAATATAGCAAAATGCGAGTGAACGCTGTAAAAACGGCCAAGCTGAATAAAAAGAATGTCCAACAATATAAACTAATTTATAGAACATCCCTTTAATATGAGGTTACTCCCATAGCGGTTGCAAATTTACTAAATTCCCATTAGATGCAAGTAACAACTTACACAACTAAGCATTAAAAAAATGCCCAGATGTGTTTCAGTTGTACAGAAAAAAGCATTATTTTTGCATAGTGAGTGGTGATGATAATTCTGTAACGATGTTTTTTACCCATTCAATGCTTGTTTAAATGTGGTTCAAATCATGCTCAAGCAGCTAAAAAAAGAATGTCATCAGCACCTCTATATATGAATAATATTATTAGAAGTAATTATGCTTACATTTATTAAAACAAACTATCAGACAGGTGATACAATTGAGGTAACTTGTACTGAGGGGACCGTTACCGGACAAATTGAGTATGTAACTAGCAAGTACATTGTATTGCGTCAGTCAAACGGACAAATATGTGGTATAGCAGCTGCCGATGTACGCAGTTTCCGCGCACAAAGCCCTGTGCCTATGGTTCCTATTAAAGGCGAACGCACCATTGTTAAAACTCCAGCTTATGAGCCTGAAGAGTTGAATCTCACAGCAAGCCATGAAGCAGACATAGCGCAGCAGTCAGTTAGCGAAGCCGACCGACAAGAAAGGCCACAGACCTTGCGCGACATTATAGGCGAAGAAAAAGAGGCTGACTCAGCCGATGAATTAACAGGAGCAGACCCCGTAGCTGAGCCTAAGGTTGTGGGTCACATTGATTTGGCAAGCGTTGATCCTAACTATGGACGTCGTAGTTACTTTAGAACTGATGACCAACCAGACTATGAATCAAACTACGAAACCAACAATGCACCTGCATGGCAACATAATGGTTATCAACGCAAACCTTATGTAGGAGCTCGTGGACGTATCACCTACTACAATACAACAAAGCGTTTTGGCTTTATTCATGACTACAATACTGATAGCGACCTTTACTTCTATATTCAGCAAATAGTAGACAACGACCTATTTGACCATTTGCACAAAGGCACAAAAGTGGTTTATAGCATAGGTCAGAACAATCAAGGTGCCATTGCCACTTGCATTCACTTGCCCCACACTGTGAGTGACCTCTACACCATGGCCGAGGATAGCTTTGATGCACACCACCTTTACATAGCTAAGGGTCTGTTAGAGCATATATTAGAGGTAGACCCCGACAATGTTGATGCCAAGCAGTTGTTAGGCGATGTTGACTCTTCATTGCCCACAGTTGAAAGCGAAACACAGCGTGGCAGTTTGCAGCCTTACAATCCTTGCACACTCTACACACAAGCCAAAAAAGCTTATCTGGCCAAAAACTATGACGAGGCTGAAGAGAATTACTTAAAAGCCTTAGAGGCTGACGAAAAGCCTGAAAGTTGTGTGAAAGATTTGCTCACACTCTATGTGTCGCTTTACAAGCAGACAGAAATAGACGATGACAAGCAGCAAATACGCCAAAAGGCTGAAAAGTTCTTTGAAGAGAACAAACACTTGCTCACCAATAACCTTACTACTAAGCAGTTCTTAGCTCTCAACTATTACTTGCCCATTCAAGACTATGACAACTTTTTGAAAACGGTTGACGAACTCTTAAACGACCCACAAGTAGGTGGCATCACCTCACGTCGTGTGTTCTACATGTGGCAAAAGGGTATTGCGCTCAACAAAATGGGACGCACTGATGAAGCTTTAGCTGTATGCGTCGAAGGTTTGAAAATAGCACCCTACAATCGTCAATTAGCCAATTTGCGCGATGCTATTGAGCATCCCGAACATTTACTGAACCATCTCGCTGAGCGCAACGGAACGGATGCCACCCCCCATGAGAGTGGTGAGGCTCATTCTGCCGAAATTTCTTCGACAACAGAACCAGCCCATGACGAAGTAGCTTCAGTAGCCGAGCAAACTGAAGAAAGTCACTCAGACAACGAAGCTGACATTCAGAGTGGCGATGCTGATAACACTATTGGTGATGATGCTGATGGCGACGAGGGTGAAAGCCCAGTAAGCACACAGGCCGAACCTTGGTGGAAGGAATAATTTGGTAAGATTAAGTAGGTGCTCAAAACTATTTTATCGATAGGTATTATTTTCACATTGAAAGCACATTCTCGGGCGCATCTGTATCTTTCATTCTCTGTCATATAGCGCGCGGTGCTATGCCCCCTTCGTTTCCTCCCGTTATGGGGGAAATAGAAACTTTCGATGAAGGAAACATCTGCATCCCGATAATGCACTTTCAGTGTAAAAATAAATTAGAGCAGCTACTTATAACAAATCTTTTACATAACATGCTAATTATAGGAATAGCTGGCGGAACAGGTTCAGGCAAAACCACCGTGGTGAATAAAATAGTCAACACATTGCCTGCTGACACAGTGGCTGTCATTCCGCAGGACTCATACTACAACTCACAATGGGACGTACCTGAAGAGTTACGTAAAAAGACCAACTTCGATCATCCCGATGCTTTTGAGTGGCCTTTGTTAGCTCATCAAATTGAGGAGTTGCGCAATGGGCATGCCATTGAACAGCCCACTTACTCCTACCTCACTTGTACCCGACAAAAAGAAACAGTACATGTTGAACCTCACGATGTAATTATTGTCGAAGGCATTATGGCCTTGTATGACAAAAAGTTACGCGACTTGATGGATCTTAAAATATTTGTTGATGCTGAGCCCGATGAGCGTTTGTTGCGCGTTATTGAACGCGACATTGCAGAGCGCGGTCATCCGCTCGAAATGTTGATTGACAAATATCGCAATGTGCTTAAACCCATGCACGATGAGTTTATTGAGCCAACCAAGCAGTATGCCGACATCATCATTCCTAATGGGGGTGAAAATGCACGTGCCGTATCTATGATGCAAATGTACATTCTTTCGGCACTCATTCGTCGATAGTTTTACTGATTGATTCTATTTTTGGGGGGGTAGGTTATGCGACCGCGAACGTGCTTTCAATGTGAAAATAGCTTCTATTGATTGCACAAAATATATTTTCTTAATATAGCATCACTATAAACTTTGCCTCAAGAGGAGGACTTACATAACATTAAGTTATGGCAAGTCCTCCTCTTCCTTTTTTTGTAAACAATTTGAACGAGCATATCAAAACGAAAACATTACAAAGTGTGTTTGATATTTACTATATGCTCCTTGCGTACAATAATCGTTCTATGCAAATATCGTATTATGATTGAAAAAGCAAAAGTATAACGATAGAAATGACAGAGTATATTGATATCAATCTGCACTTAACTTAGGCTATACACCTACTTATAGTTTGCTTATGTCCTCTTGTGACAGTCCTGTGTAACGCATGATTTTTTCTAAAGACAACCCATCTTTAAGCATAGAGCGAGCTGTTTCCAGTCGTTGAGAGTTAATGCCTTCAACCCGTCCTACTGCCCGTCCTTCAGCCCGTCCTTTTTCAAAGCCCTGTTCCATAGCTGTGTCAAGAGAGTTTTTAATGTCGCGGTAAGCTTTTAAACTATCCTCATACTCCTTAAGTTCCAGTTTGGAGAATTTTGCAATTTCGGCCTCCTCAAAAAGTCTGTCGAACACTTTATTGCGCAATTCTTTGGGGCGTTCAGTCAGGCGTGACAGATTTTTCAGAGCATAGAGCCATTTATCATAGATAGTATGTAACTTGTCAAGCGGTTTGTTGAATTTTGCAATTTCTACATACTTGAACGTCAACTTGTCGTTGAACACTTTTTTTGTTTTCTTGTCCAACAATCCAATGTCGTGTGATATTGCTTCTTGGTCAAAAGCCTCGTCATGCATATCGAAGTTAAGCAACGCCACCACATATACGTGTGCCAACTTAAAGTCCCAGTCCGCGCCCTTAGGAGCCTGCTCCTTTATAGGAAATGTGGAATAATACAGCGAACGATCTTTGAAGTGTTTCTGAAAGGCGTTCTGCATCTCCACAATGAACTTCTCGCCTTGCTCATTTTCGCAATACACGTCGAAAATGGCCTTACGGTCGGTGTATACGTCGCCCACGTTCTCACTGTTAAGATACTTCACATCTTTGATAACTTGTTCTTTACCAAACAGTGAGTTCAGAAAGTTGATGAGCAGATCCTTGTTTATGGCAGTTCCAAAGATGCGCTTGAAGCCGAAGTCCGTCAACAGGCTGATATATCGTTCTTCTGATTGTTTCATATATAACGTGTATCTTTTAATTTAATCGTATCTTGTATTTACTTTTACAAAGTTACATTTTCTTTGTGAGAATGGAAACAATTAAAAGGTAAATAGAGTGAAGTCGTCCCAACTATTGCAAGTTTAACATTTTTCGGAGGTGTAAGATGGTAAAGCTATCTAACTTTATCGTTTTGCCGCTTACCGCGGAAATTAATGAGACGATTTAGAAAAAAGGTATGTGATTGATTCATAGAATGCGTTTTAGTATGAAAGGCGATTCTATTAAAAAAAAGTGCCCCATGAGTTCCCTTTTTAACGAATCGTAATAAGTTTAGACAACATCAGTGTAAAATATAAAGACGAGTCATGCAAGGTTCACTCCTATTTTCTACTTGGCACTTGACTCTGCCCCATGTCCTTACATATGCGTTTTTGGACATTTTACTTTGCATATTAAATCTTAATTGCTATTTTTGCACATAAGCATTACATTTTGCACACATATAAGTGTAAAGTGCAGTGTCGCTCTATTATTAAGGTGGTGACTCTTTCTTATCCAAACGTTAGCAGTAGGGTAGTTGGCAGTTCCATCATACGATAGTCAGAGTGACACGTATCAATAGAAAAAAAGACAAATCAATGAAGATTAAACGTATATTCATCACCTTGTGCGCTGCATGTGCCGTAAGCATGGCAAGTTTTGCACAAACAGCTCGACAGGTGCTCGACCAAACCGCTACAAAGCTAAAAAATAGCGGTGGCATTGAAGCAACATTCGAAGGTACACAGTTTAAGGGAACACATGAAGCAGGAACAGCGAGTGGACACATTCAGGTGCAAGGCAATAAGTTCAAAATAGCGTCAAATGCATTAACAACCTGGTTCGATGGTCGCACACAGTGGACGCTGATGAAAGGTAGCGACGAAGTGAATGTAAGCAACCCTACAGTTGCCGAATTACAACAAGTAAATCCTTACACCTTTATCAACCTTTACAAAAAAGGGTATAACTTGAAAATTGCCAATACCAACTATCATGGTAAGGCGTGTCATGAGGTGCGCATGTTGGCACAGAATCATAACAATGGCATACAATTAGTCATTGCTGTCATTGACAAAAAAAACAATCTGCCTTACTCCATTCGAATGAAAGACAGCAAGGGCGAGTGGACACGCATACGTGTCAATAGTTTGCACACCCACAGGCATTGGGCTGATGACAACTTCCGCTTTAATCAAAAGCATCATCCTGGCATTGAGGTCATTGATTTAAGGTAAAGCAAACACCACGTGTGTCACAATACATTACTTTAGCAATTAAACGAAATAGGTGAATCAACACCTATACCCCAAAACAATCATAACATGACAACACAAAACACAAGTGCAAGACTTGAGCAATGCGTCATTCTTGGTTCAGGTCCTGCAGGATATACTGCGGCCATTTACACTGGTCGTGCAGGTTTGCAACCCGTAATTTATGAAGGATTGCAGCCTGGTGGTCAGCTCACCATCACCACAGAGGTTGAAAACTTTCCTGGCTTTGCCGAGGGCATTGATGCCAATGAGTTGATGGATAGCATGCGCAAGCAAGCCGAGCGCTTTGGTGCTGAAATACGTACAGCCACAGCCGTCAAGGTTGACCTCTCAAAGCGTCCTTACACCCTGTGGTTTGATGATGATACGCAGGTACAAACTCAGACATTAGTCATTGCCACAGGTGCTTCAGCCAAATATTTAGGCTTGGCTGATGAAAAAAAATACCAAGGTATGGGTGTGAGTGCATGTGCCACGTGCGATGGTTTCTTCTATCGCAAAAAGGTTGTAGCAGTAGTAGGTGGTGGCGACACCGCTTGCGAAGAGGCCACCTACTTAGCAGGCTTAGCCAGCAAGGTATACTTAATTGTACGTAAGCCCTACTTGCGAGCTTCAAAAGCCATGCAAGACCGTGTGTTTAATAACCCCAAAATCGAAGTACTCTTCGAGACCAACACCTTAGGACTCTTTGGCGACGATGGTGTGCAAGGAGCACACGTTGTGTATCGTAAGGGGGAAACCGATGAGCGTTGCTACGACATAGCCATTGATGGCTTTTTCTTAGCCATAGGCCATAAGCCCAATAGCGACCTGTTTAAACCATGGGTCAAGACCGACGAAACGGGTTACATCATTACTGAGGGCGATTCTCCCCGCACAGGCATACCAGGTGTGTTTGCTGCAGGCGATGTAGCCGACCCACATTATCGTCAGGCCATAACCGCAGCAGCCAGTGGTTGCAAAGCAGGTATTGAGGTGGATCGTTTCTTGAAACAATAAATCTATCAATGTGTCACCCACATCGCTCATGAATATCCTCATTCACCACCGATGTGAGTGGCACATTCTCTTTTTCCTTTTACCCGAAAACATCACACACCATGGAGCGTCATCCTTTACAACCCTTTATGCCATTGGGGGCTCGCATACTCATGTTAGGCAGTTTCCCTCCTCCTAAAAAAAGGTGGTCAATGAATTTTTTCTATCCCAACATGCAGAACGACATGTGGCGCATATTCGGGTTTATATATTTTGCCAACAAAGAGTACTTTGTCGACACACCACACAAACGCTTTAATCAACCTAAAATAGAAGCCTTTTTAAATCAAAAGGGAATAGCTCTGTACGATACAGCCTGTGCAGTTAATCGTTTGCAAGACAATGCGTCCGACAAGTTTTTGCAAGTAGTAGAACACACCGATGTTGATCAGCTACTGCGTCAAATGCCCACTTGCCAAGCTATAGTCACAACAGGGCAAAAAGCCACTGACACCCTGCGTGCCCACTTTGATGTGGCCGAACCCCGCGTGGGACAAAGCGTAACGTTCACGTTTGAAGGTCGCACTATGCGACTCTACCGCATGCCCAGTAGCAGTAGAGCCTACCCATTGCAGCTTGAAAAGAAAGCTGTGGCTTACCAACATATGCTTGCTGCAGAGGGCTTATTGCCATAGGCATAAAGGGGCTATTAAGTGGGTGCTCAAAATTAAGCAGGTCTTCAAAATAATTTCATATTTATCGATTGATATTATTTTCACATTGAAAGCACATTCTCGGTCACATCTGTTTCTTTTATTCTCAATCACATAGCCCGCTATGCTTGTTGTTGAAATACAACAATCTGCTTCGCTGTAGCTGCAAAACCAACTACAGCTAATTTACAGCCTTCCTCTCTTAATAGAACACCCCATAAACTTTTCACCCTCAACTTAATATTACCCCCCTACATGACGTCATCATGCTCAAAAGCAAAGCCTTTTGCTTCCGCATCAGCTCCTAAAATAACGGTGCTTGTGGCTGTGTACAACACCGAGCGTTACTTGCCACAATGCTTGCAGTCGCTTTGTGCGCAAACATTGAGCAACATACAAATAGTGTGCATTGATGATTGCTCTACTGACCATTCGCCCTACATATTGCAACAATACGCCCAACGCGATAACCGCATTGTGTTGCTCAAAACGCCTCACAATAGTGGACAAGCCGTGGCACGCAACTTAGGCTTAACGGTGGCTCAAGGGCGTTACACAACCATGCTCGATAGCGACGATTGGTATGCCCCCGACACCTTACAACAAGCCTACAACGCCTTGCAGCAAGCAGCCGACTACGATTGTGCTTTGCTGCAAGTTGTTATGCACCACGACAACACGGGGCAAGAGGAGGTTTACCCCTTGCGTACCAACAAGCACGTGCTGACGGGCGAAGAGGCTTTTAATCTTAGCACCGACCACTGGGGCATACATGGCCTATATGTGTTGCGCACCGATCTGCATAAGCAGTTGCCCTACGACACCACCTGCCGGCTCTATAGTGACGATAACACCACCCATTTACACTATTTGCATGCACGCAAGGTTGTAGTGTGCAGTGGACGTTATTATTATCGGCAGCATGCAGCGTCAACCACCAACACTTGTTCCTTTCATCGCTTCGACTTGCTCGAGGCCAACTTAAGCATGCGCCAGCAGTTAGAGGTTGAGGCCGAGCGTGGGCGTTTTAGTCACGTTGAGCTGGTAATGCAACACATTGAAACACTTAGGTGGTGTAACCTAATAGCCATGTACGGATTTTTAATGGCTAATGGCAATCAGTTTAGTACCGCTGAAAGGCATGCGGCCTTGCAGCGCATGTGCCACATACTTTCAACCATTCACTTTAATGAAATATCATGGCGCATCAAGTGCAAGCCAGGTTACTGGCCAATGCGTTGTTTCAAATTATTTCAGTGGCAGTCATTCATCTACTTTAAGTTGCGTTGGTTAAAACACGGAGCGCGTGTATAGTACCTATTCAAAATAGTTTGTACCGAAATAGGGTAGTGTAGAAAACCATTACCTCAAATTTCAATATTTGTTCACATGTCTCGTCCGCACAAATACCCACAAGGTCATTACACGAAAATAAAAAACTTCATTCAGGCCTTATCCATCCCCATCAGTATTTTAATGTAGCACCTATCCATCACATGCCCCTCATACGTGTAGTACCCCCACCATTACCCCTCTCCATATGGAAGCGTGCCCCTATGCTCAAGTTCTTGTTGGTGAGCATGGCAGGCATCGCTTTGGCATGGACCTTACGCAGTGCTGTGAGCAGTTGGGCATGGGCCATGTCCAGTGGTGTGTGTATCATAGCATCCGTGTTGCTTTATGTGGCAAAGCACCAGCCACGCCATGCGGTAGGAGGCAAATTATTACCCATTGCGCTACTCATGGCTTTGCTCACCCTGTCGGCAGCGTGGTTGCAACTGCGTTATGAACAAGTGTGTGTGAAATGGCCCCATGAAGAGCGAATTTGGCTGGCCGAGGTTAATCAAATAACGCAGCGAACGGCTAACAAAACCTCCCTTATTGCCACCTTGCAAAGTGACTCGTCGCAGTATCATCATAAAAAAGTGCTATTGCAACTTTACGATAGTGTGTCAACGCAGCAAGCACACGCGCTGCGTAGTGGCGACTGGTTAGCCATTAGGGGGCGAATGAACCATGCACAAGTAGCGCGTAACCCTGGCGACTTTGACTTTGCCACTTACCTAACACTACACGGAGTGAGTGGAAGCACATGGTGTGACCATGAGCGTTGGCAACCACTGGCGAATAAGCACACACATAGCTTCAGTAGCATGATGCTCAACAAGCGGCAAACACTTGTTAATGCTTATGCCCGCTATTTTGATTCAGCCGATTTGGCCATATTGTCAGCCCTTACTTTAGGCGACAAGTCAATGATTAGTGCCAACACTCGGCAACTATTTTCTGACACAGGCACCAGTCATGTGTTAGCATTGTCGGGTCTACACTTAGGCATATTAGTCAGCTTATTCAATGTGTTATTGCTGCAACACCTACGGCACCGCAGCCGACGGTTGTTCGCCTCTCTCCTATTATTAGCCCTGTTGTGGAGTTTTGCTTTTTTAGCAGGTTGTCCTGTTTCGTTGCTACGTTCAGTGTTAATGTTCAGCCTATTACAAATCAGCATATGCTTGCAGCGCATTCAAAGCACCACCACCAACTCACTTGTCATAGCTGCCAGCATCATTTTAGCCATCGACCCTCTCACCTTGTTCGATGTAGGTTTTCAGCTTTCAGTCACAGCCGTATTCTCCATACTGCTTACCAACGATTATGTGTGGTCGCGTTATCGTCTGCCCAAGTTTGTGGGGCGTTACGACTTACTACCTACCGCACATGACTGGCGCAAAAAACCGGCTCATAGCTATCATCAGTATCTTAAATACGTAGTTCTACCCCGATGCATGCAACGTGTGCAGCGCATAGCCTATGGTTTTGTGCAGCGAGTACTGTTGCCATTTGTATGCATATCGCTCAGTGCCCAGTGGGGCACAGCCCCTTTAGTAATGCACTACTTTCACACTTTTGCTCCCTATGGTTTCTTAGCCAACTTTGTAGTCATACCCTCAGCTTACTTGCTCTTGGGCAGTTCATTACTATTCTTATTGTTCCCCTTGTCGTGTGTTCAGCAAACCTTGGCCCATTTCATGATGTGGGTGTTACATGTACTCACCCAGAGTTTGAGCCACATAGCTCAGTGGCCTGGAGCCACCTGGCATAGTTATGTAACTGGTCCCACCTTGGTGCTTGTGGTGGCAGTGCCCGTGTTGTTCTTTACCTTTTATGAGAGCAGACGGCGTAAGGTGCGACAATTCATCATGGCATTGTTCTTTACATCGTTAGTGATAGCCGTAGCCAGCGAGGCGTGTTTCACTTTTATGCAGCGCATCACACCGCGCATAGTTATTTACAGAGTGCCGCAAACCACCCTCATTCATTTCATTGTTTCGTCCAGTCACTCCTATCTTTACTCATCCACTTCGGCCGATTCTACTCGGCAGCGCATGCACTACATTGAGCAAAATTACTTCATACCTCATCACATAGAGTGGCCACAGTTTGTTGAGCAACAGCGTGTGCAATGTAGTGACTTTGGCCGTGCAGGACATCTGTTTTACTTTGCCCATCAACGTTTGTGGTTACTCAATGCCCACCATCAGCCATTGCCTCCTCGCCACATCGATGTGTTAGTAGTGGCCAAGGGCAGCACTTCACAACAAATGCAGCTATTGCAAAGGTGCAATGTAACCCAAGTAGTGCTCGATGCCAGTTTGTCAGCAAGGTTGCGTAGCTTGTGGATAGAGGCTTGCCAAGCAGCCCACATACCTTGTTATGACGTATCGCATGAGGGTGCTTGGCAAATGAAGACGTCCACCTTTGTTAGGGAGTAATAATATTGATCACCCACTTATTGTTATACTTAACCATCCAGCCTATGTTGCATGTTTAATTCATACAATCTGTTGGGTTCGCACACCTCATAAGTTTTGCTCACACACCTCATATGCTCAAACGTTCCCCAACCAATATTGTAGTAAAAACGCGTTGGCGAAATTAGTAAACAAGTTGACAAGTTAACGGGTTAACAGGTAAGTTTGCCGAGCTTTTTAAGTTTCTTGTCATTCTGGCTTTAACATAATAAGTGGTGTAAAGCATACTTACTTGTTAACCTGTCAACTTGTTAACCCGTTAACCTGAAATTCCGCCAACGGGTAGTAAAACTAAAGAAGTGTCTCTTCAACTTTTCACCTAATCACTCTTCAACAATCCCCTCTCCCCACTTAGCTTTAAATTGAGCTTGCTTCAGTGCCAACTTATGCAAAAAAGCTTTGTGCTCGGCACTATGCGGATTGATGGCGCGGTGTTGCAATGAACGCAGAATAGCTTGTCGCTCATGCGCATACTCATGTAGCTGAGGTGTAAAAGCCCACTCGCTAAATTGTTCCCACACATAGTCAATAGCTTGTTCTGACGGGTGCAACATGTCGGGAGCATAGAAGCGGTAGTCGCGCAACTCGTCAGTAATGATTTCGTAGGCAGGAAAGTAACTTACAAACACTCCCCATTCATTACACAGCTTGTCAATGAGCAATAGCAAGCGTGCTTTGCTCAATGCGTTTTCATGCATGCCATATTTAGCATAGCGGTAAGGGCTGAGTGTAAACACTACCTTAAGTTGAGGCAATTCTTGGTGCAAGTCTGACAGAAAGTAGTGCCAATAGTGTTCCAAGTCTCTCCACGATTCCACCTCTTCATGAAACATGCGGGCAGGCTGTTTGTGGCAGTTGGCAGCACAATAGTCTTTATAAGGCCCTTCGTTAATCCAGTACACGTGGTCGGTGCTGAAAGTAATAAAAAGCACATCCAATTGTGCAAAGAAACGTCGCATTTGTTCCCAATCATTTAGCAACTGTTGCTTGAGCTCTTCCTGCGTAGGAGTTGAGAACAGGGTAGAATAATCCCAGTGCCGCCATTCACCATTGTCACCTCCTAACTGAAAGAACCCAGCGTTCTTAAAAGGAGCCTCAATGCTTTGTGGTAAATAGGTGACCAAGGTGTTGCGTATGCTCACAGGGTTGTAAAGTGTTCCATGCGGATTGACACGTATATGTTGTGGGGCCAAACATTGGCTCAAGCGTTGCCCCATGTGGTCGGCAAAGCATGAGCCAATAAACATAACGTTCGACTGCGGTGTGAGTTGCAGTTGGCTCTCAGGCAAATCAACTATTGTGCTAAAGTTCATAGTGGTAAATATTGTTTTAAAACAAAAAAACGCAATCAAACCATAATAGCTTGATCGCGTAGTGAATGTAGTGTTGGGGTATCCGGACTCGAACCAGAAAAGGCAGGACCAGAATCTGCAGTGTTACCATTACACCATACCCCAATATTCATGATGACACTCAACCTTGAGTGCTCCTCATTTGTAAGTTTGTTGGGGTACCCGGACTCGAACCAGGAAAGGCAGGACCAGAATCTGCAGTGTTACCATTACACCATACCCCAAACTTATGAGGTGTAATCAAGAGTTCCCCTCTCAATTACGGGTGCAAAATTACTTAGTTTTCTGTTAAGTGCCAAACTTTATGGCGTGTTTTTTAATGTCATATGCACAAAATGCTTGTTTTAAGAGCAAGTGCATCGTCTGTACATAAAAAAAGCCAGGTTACATGCTTCATTCAGCATATAACCTGGCTTAGTAGTTTGTTTACCGCGTTGGTGGAATTCAGGGGTAACCTATTACTCCGTCAACCTGTCAACTTGTAAACCCAAATTCCGTCAATAATTGATGTCAGTTAGTTGTGGAAAGTAAGGCTATCGCCTGCGGCATCCACGTGTATAGGCTTTGTTTTGTCAACGCTGCCCGCCAACAAAGCTTTACTTAAGTCGTTGAGCAACATGCGTTGCAAAGCACGTTTCACAGGACGTGCACCAAATTCGGGGTCAAAACCAGCTTGTGCAATCAACTTAACTGCAGCCTCATTCACATCTAACTGCACGTCTTGATCCTTCAGTAATTTTTGTATGCCATTTACCTGCAAACGAACAATCTGCTCTATTTGAGGTTGCGTCAAGGGTTGGAACATGATAATATCGTCAATACGATTCAAGAACTCAGGTCGAATCGTCTTTTTCAGCATATCCAGCACTTGCGACTTGGTTTCGTCAATGATGCGTTCACGTTCAGCCGCATTTTTGTTAGCTATAGCCTCAAACTTTTGCTGAATCATTTGCGACCCCATATTTGAAGTCATAATGATAATGGTGTTCTTAAAGTTCACCGTGCGACCTTTATTATCGGTCAGTCGGCCATCGTCTAACACCTGTAGCAAAATGTTGAATACATCAGGGTGAGCCTTTTCAATTTCATCAAATAGCACAACGCTGTAAGGTTTACGGCGTACAGCTTCAGTCAACTGGCCACCCTCTTCGTAACCCACGTATCCCGGAGGTGCACCAACAAGACGTGACACGCTGAACTTCTCTTGATATTCACTCATGTCAATACGTGTCATCATGTTCTCATCGTTGAACAAGTAGTCGGCCAAAGCCTTGGCTAACTCCGTTTTACCTACACCCGTTGTACCCAAAAAGATGAAGGAACCAATGGGTCGTTTAGGGTCTTGCAAGCCAGCACGTGATCGACGTACAGCGTCAGCCACAGCCTGTATAGCCTCATCTTGTCCTACAACGCGCTTGTGCAATTCGTCCTCTAAGTGCAACAACTTTTCGCGTTCGCTTTGCAACATACGTGTTACGGGTATGCCCGTCCAGCGAGCTACCACGTCGGCTATGTCGTCAGGCGTAACCTCCTCCTTTACCATCGCTTCAGCGCCTTGGCGGTTGCGCAGTTGCTCTTGCTGAGCAGCAATGTCGTTTTCAAGTTGTTTCAGTTTGCCATAACGTATTTCAGCCACCTTGCCATAGTCGCCTTCACGTTCGGCACGTTCAGCCTCAAACTTGAGTTGTTCCATTTGCTGCTTGTCTTGCTGAATGCGTGAGAGTACCTCTTTTTCGCCCTCCCATTTAGCACGCAAGTCTTTCTCCTTTTCGCTCAATGTAGCAATCTCTTTGTTGAGTTGCTCCAACTTAGCCGTATCGTTTTCACGCTTAATAGCTTCGCGCTCAATTTCAAGTTGACGCAATCGGCGTGTAATTTCATCCAATTCCTCAGGTTGCGAGTCGCGCTCCATACGCAACTTAGCCGCAGCCTCATCCATCAAGTCAATGGCTTTGTCGGGCAAAAAGCGGTCGGTAATGTAACGGTGTGACAACTGAACAGCCGCAATGATGGCATCGTCTTGAATACGTACCTTGTGGTGATTCTCATAACGCTCTTTCAAACCACGCAGAATGCTTACAGCGTCTTCAGGCGAAGGTTCATCCACCATAACGGTTTGGAAACGGCGTTCCAAAGCCTTATCCTTTTCAAAGTACTTTTGATACTCCTCCAAGGTGGTAGCACCAATGCTACGCAGTTCGCCACGAGCCAAAGCTGGTTTCAAAATGTTAGCAGCATCCATGGCACCTTCGCCCTTGCCAGCACCCACCAAGGTGTGAATTTCATCAATGAACAAAATGATGTCGCCTTGAGCTTGCGTCACTTCGTTAATCACGCTCTTGAGTCGTTCTTCAAACTCACCTTTGTATTTAGCACCAGCCACCAATGCACCCATGTCAAGTGAGTAGAGCTTTTTATTCTTCAAGTTCTCAGGCACATCACCTCTCACAATGCGTTCGGCCAATCCTTCAACAATGGCCGTTTTACCTGTACCAGGTTCACCTATAAGTATAGGGTTGTTTTTGGTTCTGCGCGAAAGAATTTGCAGCACACGTCTAATCTCCTCATCACGTCCTATAACAGGGTCAAGTTTGCCCTCACGAGCTTCCTCCACCAAGTTACGTGCATACTTAGCCAAAGCTTGGTAAGTGTCTTCGCTGCTTTGCGAGGTAGCCTTTTGTCCACCGCGCAATTCCTCAATAGCTTTTTTCAAGCCCTCAGCGTTCACCCCCGCATCTTTCAGCATTTGCGAGGCAGTGCTCTTTACTTCAAGTAAGGCTTGCAACAAAGGTTCCAAACCAACATACGTGTCACCTGCCTTTTGAGCAAAGCTTTGTGCTTTCAGAGCCACATCGTTCGCCTCTTGATCAAGGTAAGGACTTGTCCCACCGCTCACACGGGGTTGATGCATTAATTCTTGATTCACGGCAGCTTGCAGTGAGCGTTCGTTCACACCCAGTTTACCAAATATGAACTTGGTAACGTTTTCGCCCACAGCCAGCACGCCGGCGAGCAAATGAACAGGCGTAATGGCTTGCTGCCCATTTTGCTGTGCACGGTCAACGGCCTGTTGCAAGGCTTGCTGTGCTTTGATTGTGAAGTTGTCGAAATTCATATGTTTATTGTTTTATTTGTTTCGTATTTATTTGTTTTGCCCTTTAAAGAGCAAATCGCTTGCCACTCTCTTTAGTGCATCTATTGCTATAACATATATTTTAAAATAATGACAACTTGTACACCTCGATCCCTTTGTTATATGACAACTTGGGCAGAAATGGTTGTGTGGTACTGACATAATGCGCATAAAAAAACAACCAGCTCAGCACACGGGGTGTGTGCTCAAACTGGTTGCTATATATTTATAAAGTGTGGGTAAAGTCAGAATTAATCTTCATCATTCATGTTAGCCCAAATACCGCTATTCCATACCTTGTTGTTTGATAACTGGGCTTTATTCGAAACTTCGTTGTTGGGGGTAGGCGCAGAGGAAGAAGGCGAAAAACTACCGAGTAGGTTGGCTTCCATGTGCAAGTTAATAACGTTTGCTTGAGGCAGTGTAGGTGGCATGTATGTTTGATGTCTTGGGGCATGTGATGTCCAAGTTATAGGTAGCCTCCTCGGTTTTTTGATGCCATTGTAGCGGTAAAGGGAGTGCTAAATGTTTGATATGCAGGGGTGATTGTGGGGTAAGTTACTCGGTTGTGCAACGAAAAGAGTAAAAAGAGCGTAAATAAAAGGTAAAAAAGTAGAGTATTTGCATGATAAAAGGTAAAATGGAATACTCTTTATTGTATAAAAAGGAGAGAATCATTAAATTTGCTTCAAGCAAATAATTAAAAATGACAATAGTATGACAAAACAAGAATTAATGCAACGGGCAATAGACCTTGCCACCGAAAATGTGCGCAATGGGGGTGGCCCGTTTGGAGCTGTGATAGTGCGTGACGGAAAAATAGTGGCCGAAGGTGTAAACCGCGTAACCTCGCAGCATGACCCCACAGCACATGCCGAGGTGCAAGCCATACGACAAGCTTGCCAAGCATTGAACACTTTCGACTTAACGGGTTGTGACATTTATTCATCGTGCGAGCCCTGTCCCATGTGTTTAGGTGCCATTTATTGGGCGCACCTTGACCATTTGTTCTTTGCGGGTACCAAAAATGATGCCGCGCGTGTAGGCTTTGACGATGCCTTTATATATAAGGAGTTGCCCTTGCCCATTCACGAGCGTCAATTACCCACTGAAACCTTTATGAACCACGAGGCACAACAACCCTTTGACGAATGGATAAAAAAAGCCGATAAGGTGGAATATTAAGTAGGTATTCAAAATTAGTTGATATAATCGTGTTCATCAGATTTAGTCAATATGCCTTGGTGCAATTAGTAAACAAGTTGACAAGTTAACGGGTTAACAGGTAAGTTGGTCAATTTTTTTAGCTTCTTACCATTTTAACATAATAAGCGGTGTATAGCATACTTACTTGTTAACCCACTAACCCAAAAATCCATCAAAGGATTTGACCTATATGTGATGGGATTTTAAATGCTATTTTTTCGGAAATATTGACTTATTGAATAGACGCAACGATATAAATTGATAGTCATATAATGGTGGTAAAGGATGGGTGTTGGGGGGTAAAGAAGAGAATATAGGGGGTAAATGGTGTGGATTTGTGTAAATAATGCAAATTAAGGTTATAATGTTTATAAAAAATGCGTCTATTTTATATAGCAACATCATTTTTGGGGGGCTATGAAATAGCTTGTTTCAGTAAAAAATCATCTCATATACCCATATTCTAATCGAAAGTATAGTTTTTCAAAGGCACATGAGTATAGTACTCGATGGCACATGAGTATAGTACTCGATGGCACATGAGTATAGTACTCGATGGCACTTGAGTATAGTAAGCAGTCAATTTAGGGCATACCCCAAAGAGCAGGCACTTTTCAGTGCCTACC
>SAMEA3663105__coassemble_494_pt1 | contig 24842 bp, 16 predicted proteins | sample SAMEA3663105__metabat2_low_PE_034 | metagenome-assembled genome bin SAMEA3663105 (sample SAMEA3663105) | pig gut metagenome | biome: pig gut; feature: pig-associated habitat; material: faeces | place: Denmark | collected 2012
TCCTATAACTTCCATTCACCACATTATGGGGTCGGTTAAAAGCGCCCCTCCCAACTCTTATTTCGTGATTCCTGATGTGATCGAAAGTTAAATTCGTTAAATATTCACCTTTTCGTATTTACTCAGAATCCATGCGGTCACTTTTCTACCGTTTAGAGCGTATAACATTGATAATCAAGTAATAATAGATACGGTGTATGTTTTGTATGGCAGCCATCCACCCTGGGAACCCTCCTGCCGAATGTGTTACGAGCACACATTGCCCCACTTTGTCGGCAAGGACATGGATGGGCAGAGATGTCCTGACGATGATTGCTCAAGTCGGGTGTCATCTCCCAACATGCGACAGATCCGCCATAACCATGCACATACGAACTGGCCAAAGCTAGTCCAAAAGCACTAAATAGATCATTGAAAGCAGTTATTCTATTTTGTCCTTGTTGCTATGGTCAAAGAAAAGTATAAGGAAACGATGGCTACATTTACGCATCCATCCTTATCAATGGCCTATTTTTTTAGTTTTTACCCGTTTCAAACATGTTTTTTAAACGAAACTTGAACGAGATTAGAATAGTTTTAGAATGCCTTTGAACGGATTTGCAAAAAAAGAGACGTCTACCTATCTTTGCAACGTCAAAACGACACAGCGGTGGATGGCAAACACCTCGCAGAACAATATTCATTAACTATTAAATAATCATAATTAATTACAATAAACCATGATTTTACCCAACAACAAAATTCAATTTTTGAGGCTTCATCCTCCGATCTTCCTCCTATGCTCCTCCTATCGTCCTCCTATCATTCCCGTATCGATCCCGTATTGATCTCGTATCGGAATACGGAAACAATACGGAAACAATACGGGATTGATACGGGGTCGATACGGAAATGATAGGAAGAACATAGGAAAAGCAAGGAAAATACAAAAAACGATGATTTCTAAATTTTAGTTAATGGAGTGTTTTCGCTTACCTTCCTCAATTTTCTTTTTTCCAGCTCACCCAATAAAGTGTGTCCCATTTTGTTCATAAACGTTCACTCTCCATTCTATTTACCTACATATTCGTTCAAAATATCTAAACAACTTACGAGTTATCGGATTGGTAAACAAGTTGACAAGTTAACGAGTTAACAGGTAAGTTTGTCATGTTGTTTTAGCTTCTTACCATTCTGACGCTGACATAAAAAGTGGTGTAAAACAGGCTTACTTGTCAACCCATTAACCAAAAATTCCGCCAACGGGTTATTTAACACCTATTTGCCCCAACTTTCACACCCCGCACAGCATTTTTATTGATGTTATGGTAATTTTGAACCTTTCGAGGCTTGCTATGAGTGTCATAAAAGAAACCACAAAAAGTAAGAGTAGACAAAAGAAATAGAAGCAAAGGAGCATGACCCATATAAATGGCTGCTTACGATGGTAAAAAAGAGAAAGGACTTCAGCTAAAATAAGAAGAACATAAAAAGCCTACAAAAACATGATATGGCATAGAAAAATCAAAAAAAAGAATTGTTTTTTGTGCTTTCTCAAAGAAAAATATTAATTTTGCCACCGCTTATGCCCTAAATAGAAGTCTATAGCTGCTATAAGTGGGCGGAAAATAGAAATCAAAACTGAAAACAGCAAAATGGATATTCAATTCGAGAAAGTCGGCAAGGTAAGCGGTGTGCTTACTATCAACATGGTAAAAGCTGACTATGAAGCAAACGTAAACAAGGCATTAAAAGAACTTGGTAAGAAAGTACAGATGCCTGGTTTCCGTCCTGGCCACGTACCTGCTGGCCTCGTAAAGAAAATGTATGGCATTCAAGCTAAGGCTGATGAAGTAAACAAATTGCTTCAAGATAGCCTCTTTGATTATATCAAGACCAAGAAAATTAATATGCTGGGTGAGCCTCTCGGTAGTGACAAGCAAACTCCTCAGGATATTGAGAAACAAGACGACTTTACCTTTATTTTCGATATCGCCATTGCACCTAAGTTTAAGGCTGAATTGGGTGAAGATGACACTATCGACTACTACGATATTGAGGTAAGCAACGACTTGATTGAAAAGCAATTGGGCGCTTTGCAACAACAAGCTGGTCACCCCGAAAGCGTTGACTCATATGAAGATCGTGACATTCTTCGTGGTACTTTGGCTGAGTTGGACGAAAATGGTCAACCTAAAGAAGGTGGTATCGTTGTAGAAACAGCTTCACTCATGCCTGCTTACTTTAAGAGCGACGATCAAAAGAAGATTTTTGAAGGTGCTAAGAAGAATGATGTAATCACTTTCAACCCCACTACTGCTTACGAAGCAAACGAGGCAGAGCTTGTATCTCTCTTCAAAATTGAAAAAGAAGACGTTGCTAACCACGCTGGTAACTTCAGTTTCCAAGTGAACGAAATCAGCCGTTTCGTTCCTGCTTCACTTGATCAAGAATTCTTTGACAAGGTATTTGGCAAGGACGAGGTTAAGAGCGAAGATGACGCACGTAACAAGATCAAAGAAAGCATTCATGAGCTTCAAGTAAATGATAGCGACTATAAGTTCTTGCTTGATGTTCGCGCTTACATGGAGCAAAAGGTTGGTGAACTTGAGTTTGCTGATGATTTGCTCAAGAAGATTATGAAGGCGAACAATAAGGATAAGGACGATAAGTTCATTGAGGATAACTATGCTAAGAGCATCGAAGAGCTCAAATGGCAACTCATCAAGGAACAACTCGTTAAGGCCAACAAAATTAAGGTAAACGACAAGGATGTTAAGGCTGCTGCTGTTCAAGCTGCTCGTTTCCAATTTGCACAGTATGGCATGAACAATATTCCTGACGAATATCTTGAGAACTATGCACAGGAAATGCTTAAGCACCAAGAGCAAGTAAATCAACTCGTTGATCGTTGCGTTGATCAAAAGTTGGGTGAAGCTCTTAAGCAGGTGGTTAAACTTAACCGCAAAAGCATTTCAAGCGAAGATTTCGCAAAAATGTTTGAAGAAAACAAGTAAAAATTTTTCTTAAAACGCAATTCAATAGTATTGACCACCATTGTTTCACATTTGGTGATTGAAGTGTGCATGATTGTGCATTGATAATAGTACGCTATGTGCGTGTAATAATACTTTGAGTTGGTTGAAAGAAATGACGAAAAGTTTGTTGTATACAACAACGTATATAACAAGTGGGAATGTGCAATTATGCAAATGTGACTTATGTGTTAAACAAAAAAAGGAAATCTCACCTTTATTATGACACAACACAAATGCATACTTGCACATTTCTTTAATAGAACTGGTTTAAACTTTTAAGGATTTTGAAAATGGCCTTTGCTTAAAAATGAGTTTACATTTTTACATCGACTCAAGAGAGATAAATCTGCGTCTTAAGAAAAACATTTTTATTCCGTCAGCAAAAGTTTAACCCATTCATTATGTATTCTATCATCATGAATTTAACCTCAGACTTTAAAAAATTTGCTACTGCTAATGCAGGCATTAACTCAATGGTTCTTGATGATGTCATCAAAAGCCAGAACCAATATCTTAACCCTTACATTCTTGAAGAGCGTCAACTTAACGTGACACAAATGGATGTATTTTCACGCTTAATGATGGATCGTATCATCTTTTTAGGTACGCAAATTGACGACTATACGGCCAATACATTACAAGCGCAACTACTCTATCTGGACTCAACGGATCCTGGCAAGGATATTTCAATTTACGTAAACTCTCCTGGTGGCTCGGTTTATGCTGGTCTTGGCATATACGACACAATGCAGTTTATTCAAAGCGATGTGTGCACCATATGCACGGGCATGGCAGCTTCAATGGCAGCTGTGCTATTGGTAGCAGGCCAAGAGGGCAAGCGCTCTGCCCTACCCCATAGCCGCGTAATGATTCACCAACCCATGGGTGGGGCCCAAGGACAAGCCTCAGACATTGAAATCACAGCACGCGAAATTCAAAAGTTGAAGAAAGAACTCTACACCATAATTGCTGACCACTCTCACACCGACTTTGACAAAGTGTGGGCTGACTCTGATCGCGATTACTGGATGACAGCTCAAGAGGCTAAGGAGTATGGCATGATTGATAAAATCTTTGAACCACAAAACAAAAAAGCTGAATAATGGCTGGAAGAACACATAATAAATGTTCATTTTGTGGGCGCTCGGATAATGAAGTACCATTGATGTTGACTGGCATTAATGGCTACATTTGCTCTGACTGCGTACAGAATGCATATGAAATGCTCAAGGAGTTCTCACCTGACGCTAAAAAAAGTGGAACAAATAAGAAAGACGGAGGAAAGGTAAACCTCAAGGATGTTCCTAAGCCCAAGGATATAAAAGATTATCTTGATCAGTATATCATAGGCCAAGATGATGCTAAACGCTTTATGAGCGTAGCGGTTTATAATCACTACAAGCGTTTGGCTCAAGCTAACGATAAAGAGGAAGATGGTGTAGAGATTGAAAAATCGAACATCATCATGGTGGGTTCTACTGGTACGGGTAAAACTCTCCTTGCTCGCACTATTGCTCGCTTACTTGACGTGCCTTTTACAATAGTTGATGCTACCGTATTTACTGAGGCTGGTTATGTGGGCGAGGATGTTGAAAGTATTCTTTCACGTTTGCTGCAGGTTGCTGACTTTAACGTAGAGAAGGCGGAACGAGGCATTGTTTTTATTGATGAAATCGATAAAATAGCACGTAAAGCTGACAATCCCTCTATTACACGCGATGTAAGCGGTGAAGGTGTGCAACAGAGTTTGCTTAAGCTACTTGAAGGCACTATGGTAAACGTTCCACCTAAGGGCGGACGCAAACATCCTGACCAAGACTACATACATGTTGATACGCGCAACATATTGTTTATTTGTGGTGGTGCCTTTGATGGTATAGAGAAAAGAATTGCGCAGCGACTGAACGCGCACACAGTAGGCTATACATCTGTGCAAAACGCTAAGAAAATTGATCCTAAGAACTTAATGAAGTATATTGAGCCACAAGACCTCAAGTCATTTGGCTTAATACCTGAACTTATAGGTCGTTTACCCGTTTTGACTTATCTGAATCCGCTTGACAGAGAAGCTTTGGCTCGCATACTTGTTGAACCTAAGAACTCCATTGTAAAACAATACATGAAGTTGTTTAAGATGGATGGTGTAGAACTTGTGTTTGAACAAGACACACTTGACTACATAGTTGACAAGGCTGTTGAGTTTAAGCTCGGTGCTCGTGGATTGCGTTCAATTGTTGAAACCATTATGATGGATGCCATGTTTGAGGTGCCTTCAACTTCAAAACGCAAGTTTGTTGTTACAAAGGATTATGCTGAAAAGCAAATGGAAAAACGTAGCAACCTATAAGTAGGTACTTTAAATGCATACGCCACATGTTTTAAACGCAGTTTGTTTGTATGGCTCTGTGCTCAGGCATCGGCGTTTTATACGCGGATTATGGGTCGCACGCATAATGTGTCAAAGTTTGCGTAAAAAGGAGCAAGGTGTTACCATGACATTTCACCCTTGATTTTCAAAAGGCTCTTTTATTGAAAATCAGAACAAACCTCTGCCGTTTCTTTTCCTTAAAACAAAAATAGGCAAAGAAACGGCAGATTTGTAAGTAGGTGTTTAAAATAATTTTGAACACTTACTTATAAATAAAAATTACGAGCAATATACGCTATTTTCAAGAAAATTGTTATACCTTTGCTTAAGTAAAACAAAAAGGCTATACGCTTAAAGGTCTGAAAAGCCATTGGCGTATCCTAACCTCTAAGCAACCAGAAAAGCTATGAAGGAAGATTTAAAATTGAAAACAGCATTAAAAGAATATTTTGGCTTTGATACGTTCAAAAGTAATCAAGAGGCAATTATAAAATCGCTTCTTGAAGGTAAGAATGTATTCGTACTTATGCCTACAGGCGGAGGTAAGTCATTATGCTATCAGCTCCCATCGCTCATAATGGAGGGAACAGCCATTGTTATATCTCCACTAATAGCCTTGATGAAGAATCAAGTTGACGCAATACGGCATATGAGTCAACATGATGGTGTAGCGCATTTCATTAATTCTTCACTCACACGCAGTCAAGTTGAAAAGGTAAAAGATGATATCAAAGCTGGCATTACAAAATTATTATATGTTGCACCAGAGTCGCTAACAAAGGAAAGCAATATAGATTTTTTGAAAACCATCAAGATATCCTTTTATGCTGTTGATGAGGCACATTGTATATCAGAATGGGGACATGATTTTCGTCCTGAATACAGAAAGATTAGACCTATTATTAATAATATAGGTAATGCCCCTGTCATAGCACTTACTGCTACAGCTACTGAGAAGGTTGCAACTGACATTCGTAAGAACTTGGGCATAATGGATGCTGTTACCTATAAGAGTTCATTTAACCGCCCTAACTTATATTACGAAATTCGTCCTAAAACCAAGGATATTGATCGTGACATCATCAAGTTTATAAAGCAACGCCCTGAATGTAGTGGCATTATTTACTGCTTGAGTCGTAAAAAAGTGGAAGAATTGGCCGAGATTTTGCGTGCCAATGGCATAAAGGCAGAGGCCTACCATGCTGGCATGGACTCTGCCACGCGTTCTAAAACACAAGACGACTTTTTGATGGAACGCATCAACGTGATTGTTGCAACTATTGCCTTTGGTATGGGTATTGACAAACCCGATGTACGATTTGTCATACACTATAACATTCCTAAAAGCCTTGAAGGTTACTATCAAGAGACAGGACGAGCTGGGCGTGATGGAGGTGAAGGTCGCTGTATAGCCTTTTACTCACGTAAAGACTTAAATAAACTTGAAAAGTTTATGGAGGGCAAACCCGTGGCCGAGCAGGACATAGGGCGTCAACTCCTAAAAGAAACCGCAGCTTATGCCGAGAGTTCTTTGTGTCGCCGAAAATTGCTATTGCACTATTTTGGCGAAAATTATGACAAAGACAATTGTGGCAACTGCGACAACTGTTTACACCCTAAAGAAAAAGTGGAAGCAAAAAAAGAATTGTTGAAAGTGTTGGAAGTTATTCTCGCAACGAAAGAGAACTTCCGTGATGATTATATTAAAGATGTACTCCTGGGCAATCGCACCGAGGATGTAAGTGATTATCACCATGACGAGTTGGAGTGCTTTGGCTGCTGCGAAGAAACTGACGAGCGCGTGCTGAATGCCGTAATACGCCAAGCTCTTATCTCAGGTTACCTTGAGAAGGATGTTAACAACTATGGTGTATTGAAGGTTACTGATAAGGGACATGACTTTATCAAAAAGCCGCAATCATTCGAAATTACTGAAGATCGTGACTTTGAAGAGGAGGCTGAAGCCGAAATGCAAGAAGAGTCAATCTTAGCTGTTGACCCTGGATTGTTCAAAATGTTGAAAGAGCTTCGCAAAAAGCTTTCAAAGGACTTGGATGTTCCGCCTTACGTAATATTCCAAGATAACTCGCTTGAAGCAATGGCTACCTTCTACCCTCAAAACATTGAAGAGTTACAAAACATGCCGGGGGTTGGCTCTGGTAAGGCTAAACGCTATGGTAAGGAGTTTTGCGAACTCATCAAGAAACATTGCATAGAGAACGAGATTGAACGTCCCGAAGACCTACGCATACGTACCGTTGCCGATAAGTCGAAAAAGAAGATTAGCATTATTCATAGCATTGATCGTAAGGTGGCACTTGACGATATTGCTGTGGCCAACGGCATTGAATTTGACGAATTGCTTGACGAAATTGAAGCAATTGTTTATTCAGGTACAAAAATCAATATAGACTATTTTATCAACGATGTAATTGATGATGACATTGTTGATGATATTTATCAATACTTCAGAGAGAGCGAAACTGATGATCTTGATGTGGCACTTGACGAACTTGGTGCTGATTATACAGAGGAGGAAATAAGACTCGTACGCATCAAGTTTATTTCAGAAATGGCTAATTAAAGCATTCTAAGTAAAGGCTGATTATGTACGTACACATACTCAACCTTTACTTTGATTATTAAAAGAGTTTTCTCTATATCACAACCATTTTACGATATGACTGAAACGAATAATAGCGAAAGCACGGAAAAGAAAAGCTTGAACTTTATCGAGCAGATTGTTGCAAACGACCTGAAAGAAGGTAAAAACGGAGGCAGATTGCAAACACGTTTTCCGCCAGAACCTAATGGATACTTACACATAGGCCATGCTAAGGCCATTTGTATGGACTTTGGTGTGGCACAAAAATTTGGTGGTGTTTGTAACTTACGTTTTGATGACACCAATCCACAAAAGGAGGATACTGAATATGTTGAAGCCATAAAGCAGGACATTGAGTGGTTAGGCTTTAAGTGGGGAAACATTTATCATGCCTCGGACTATTTTCAAAAGCTTTGGGACTTTGCCGTTCGTCTTATAAAGGAGGGTAAAGCCTATGTAGACGAGCAAACCAGCGAACAAATTGCCGCACAAAAAGGTACTCCTACTCAGCCTGGTGTTGAAAGCCCTTATCGTAATCGCCCTATTGAAGAAAATCTTCAGCTTTTTGAAAAGATGAACACGGGCGAGGTGCCTGAAGGGGCTATGGTGCTTCGTGCCAAGATTGACATGGCGAACCCTAACATGCACTTCCGTGACCCCATCATTTATCGAATCATTAACAAGGAGCATCACCGTACAGGTAATAAGTGGAAGGTTTACCCCATGTATGACTTTGCACATGGCCAAAGTGACTACTTTGAAGGGGTTACTCATTCTATTTGTACACTTGAGTTTGTTCCACACCGTCCTCTTTACGACCATTTTATTGATGAGTTGAAAGAAGGAAAGGACCTTGATGACAATCGCCCGCACCAATACGAATTTAACCGTTTGAACTTGACGTATACTGTTATGTCAAAGCGTAAGTTGTTGGCTTTGGTACAAGAGCACCTTGTTGATGGTTGGGATGACCCCCGCATGCCGACTGTGTGTGGCTTGCGTCGTCGTGGATATTCGCCCGAGGCTGTACGCAAATTCATTGACATGATTGGTTACACAAAGTTTGATGCTTTGAATGATTATGCCATGCTTGAAGCTGCAGCACGCGAGGATTTAAATGCCCGTGCTTTACGTGTAAGTGCTGTTCTTGACCCTGTTAAACTCATCATTACCAATTATCCTGAAGGCCAAACTGAGGAGATGGAAGCTATCAACAACCCCGAGCGTGAGGAAGATGGTTCACACACCATTACATTTAGCCGTGAGTTGTGGATGGAGCGTGCTGACTTTATGGAGGATGCTCCTAAAAAGTTCTTCCGTATGGTACCTGGTAAGGAGGTTCGTTTGAAAAATGCATATATCGTAAAGTGTACAGGATGCAAAAAGGCTGCCGATGGTACGATTGAAGAGGTTTATGCTGAATACGACCCCAACAGCAAAAGCGGTATGGAAGGTGCTAACCGCAAGGTAAAAGGCACATTACATTGGGTTAGTGTAGCGCACAGCATTCCTGCTGAAGTGAGACTATACGACAGACTCTTTAACGTAGAGAATCCATCAGCTGATGAGCGCGACTTCCGCGAATTGCTGAACCCTGATTCGCTTAAAGTGCTCAAAAATTGCTATGTTGAAAAGTTTGCTGTTGAAAATACGACGGGCAATCGCTACTTGCAATTCCAACGCACAGGTTACTTTACTGCTGATAAGAATTCTACACCTGAACACCCTGTGTTTAATCGTACTGTCAGTTTAAAGGACACTTGGGCAAAGCAAAAATAATACGTTGCTTTACTTTTTTTCTCGCACATAAAAGGCTTCGCTTAATCTATTTAAGATGTAATAAATGAATCTTATATTTTAAGCGAAGCCTTGTTTCATTATAATGCAATCACCATAAAACGATGCTTTATTGACGAATGATATTGCCCCCCTGCAATAAGTAGGTGTTTAAAATTAGTTGATATGAATTGGTGCAGTATTTCGTTCGCTTTCGCGCACCTTTTCTCGCCATGGCAAAATGAGAGCAAGCTTTCTTTTGCTCATCTGGCTGAACGAAAAGGTTCAGAAACAGAGGTTGAAGATGGAGCGTAGCGGGCTACGTGACCGATGAAACCTCTGTTTCTGGGCGAAAGAGTGCGCCAAGGCATATCGACTAATTTTAAACATGATTATATAAACTAATTTTAAACACCTACTTATATACGGCATTTTTGCTTAGGTGGTTTGGAGGATATATATAGAACAACTCTTAACTTTTTTGACGAGGAAATGTTCAATACTTGAATTTCATAAAAGTTTAGACTAGTTCATAAATAAGAATTACGATGGAAAAGTATTTAAAACAAGCTATTGAGGAATTCGAAAAGAATATAGAATGTGGTAAGAACTTTTATATGGATGCCTCTATATTAATGGACATCGAGGAGTACTATGAAAAAGAAGGGAAGCGTTATGAAGCTGAACAATTGATGCGCTATGCTGAAAAGTTACACCCTGATAGCGAGGAGGTGTTGGTGGTGAAAGGGTACAGAGCACGCGCTATGGGAAAATGGAATGAGGGACTTAACATCATACGCAATATCGGTAACCAGCAAAATCGTGATGTGCAACTTTTTTATGCTGAATGGGATGTGGCATGCGGACGTTTAGATAAGGCTGAACAAAGAGTAAACGATTGCTTGCCCGCAACGATGCAAAACGATGACTATGATTGGTTCCTTGACATGGGTGAAATGTTGTTAGACTATGGTTACCAACAACGTGCTCTCAAATACTTGCTGAAAATACCCAACAACTATACTTTACGTTCTCGTGTTGACGAACTTATAGCCGATGCCTATTTTCAGACACAAAGGTATAATGAAAGCATTGAAGCTGCCAACAGATTGGTAGATGCGAATCCATACGATGCTAACTCATGGACACAATTGGCTGATATTCAGCAAAAGTGTAAAAAATACGTTGAATGTGTGCAAAGTTGCGACTATGCACTTGCCATTGATGAGAACAATCAACGCGCTATGAGTTTAAAGGTTTTTGCAACATTTGCAATTCCCGACCATACGAAAGGTTTAAAGCTCTGCCTTGAGTATATGCGTAAAGTGCCTAATGATTATAGTATTCGTATGTATGCTGGGGAACAGCTTTATGCTACAAAAAAGTATGAAGAGGCCGAGATTCCTCTGCAAGATGCCTTGCGCCTATGCCCTATTGAGCATCCTGACCATGTGCGCATTGTTAATGATTTGTGCTATTTGTATATTCAAAGGCAGGATTATGCAAGGGCTGAAGAGACTATGCTTACACTTTGTATGTTAGGCAATTCGCTTTCAACGCTTTATACCCAATTAGGTAACATTGTTTTTGAGTTCAAAAAAAATTCTGCAGCTATAAACTTTTATCATCAAGCAGTTAACAGTCCTACAATTGAGGATACCGAGGTGCTGACTATTGTGCAACAACTCATGAGTAACGATTGCTATGATGATGCAGAACGATTGTGGTACGACATAGCGAAACTTCCTATTAGCCAATCACATCCCCTCATTTCGGCTTATTTGGCTTATGTCATGTTTAAAATGAATAATAAGAGCAAGTTTAAAGAGTTCTTTACTCAAGCACTCGTGCTAGCTCCAGACATGGTAAAGCAATTGTTTGCAGGCGTTTTTAACACAAACAACCTTGATGACATTGTGAATTTAGCCAACAAATATATTCATGAGTAGGTGTTCAAAAATTATTTTCACATTGAAAAAGTGTGTTATCGGGATGCAGATGTTTTCTTCATTCGAATGTTCCTGTCTCCTGATAATGGGGGAAACGAAAGGGAGATAGCTCTGGCTATGTAACCGATAATGGAGAAAACGGGTGTGCCCAAGAACGTGCTTTCTATGTGAAAATAATTTTGAACACCTACTTAGTATAATGATTGATATCAGTCTATAGCCAGTTGCTTTGATAGCATGGCTTTCACCTTAACGACGTTGCAGTTTAGCAAATTTGAGTAAGAGATTCTTAACCCCAACAGGTTCGCCAAAATCGACTTTTACCTTTGCATTATCACCTTGTCCTTCGCTACTTATCACTACCCCATCTCCAAAACGTTCATGATGAACGGCTGTTCCATCAGGCCAAGTAGCGCGCGTTGCAGCATCGGCTGGAGTTGATGCCTGATTACGCTTACGCACCACTCCCGTACGTATGAAACCTGGAGGAGGTGTTTGCTCTGTGATGCGAGGTGCAGCGGGCTTATTATACCTATTTGCGTCGTATCTTCGATGCGTATAACTACTTTGGTCAGCATAACCTTGATAGCCACGCTCTGGTTCGCCATATCCCTTAGCGGTAGATCCACTATATTGATAATTGTTATAACGACCATTATAGTCACCTTGCATAGATGCACGAAAATCGTCCTCAGAAGGTGCGCCGAAAAAGTTATCAAAATTATTATTACGGCTACCACCTTGTCCTGCTCCATACCGAGTGGCTGGACGACCATTGTTTGCGCTGTTTCCATACAACGACCTGTTTCCATACAACGACCTGCTTCCACCATAGGAGTTTGACATGCCATTATTCGAGGAATTGTATGAAGAGAACCTACTATCTGTACGTTGCAAATAGGGGGCGTCTATCTCCTCAATAAATTGGCTGGGATCAGCGATTTGTAATGAGCCATAGCGAAAACGTGTGTTAGCGTAGCTCAAATAACAATAACGCTTGGCACGCGTAACGGCTACATAAAATAAGCGTCGTTCTTCCTCCATTTCGCGTGTGCTCATGCTGGCTGCTGCATTAGGAAAAAGATTCTCCTCCATACCTGTAACAAAGACGGCATCAAACTCCAATCCTTTGGCTGAATGGATGGTCATAAGGGTTACACGAGGAGTGCCATCGTCCTTAGTATCGGCATCAGAGAGTAAAGACACGGTTGATAAAAATTCGCTTAAAGAAACATGGGTGCGGCCTTCTTCATCACGTGCATCCTTCTCCATTTGCTGTATAGAAGCTATCAATTCTTCCACATTTTCTTGCCTTGCAGTATTCTCAGCTGACCTTACTAAGGTTAGATCAATACCAATGCCACTACGACGTATAATGTCACGTACGAGGTCAGAGGCTGATAGCTTGTCAAGCTGCATACGAAAGGAATCTATCAGTTCACAAAAGGCTTGAAGCTTTGACAAGGCTCCTTTGTTAACAGCAAGTTCGTATGTGGCAGGGTCATTGGCCACAGCCCACAAACTTACATCATGGGCTGCAGCCGTGAGTTGCAATTTTTGCAAAGTAGTTGCTCCTATGCCACGTGCTGGGTAGTTGATGATGCGTCGAAAGGACTCCTCATCATTGGGGTTGCTCACCAAACGACAATATGCTAAGATGTCCTTGATCTCCTTGCGTTGATAAAATGACAAACCGCCATAAATGCGATAAGGTATGCCACTTCCTTGCAATGCCTCCTCAACAACACGACTTTGTGCATTGGTACGATAGAGTACGGCTATTTCATTATATGGTATATTACGACGGCTATGCAAACGAGTAATATGCATCATTACTTTGCGAGCCTCTTCCTTGTCTGTTTCGCCATCGAACACTACAATAGGGTCGCCTTCTACTCCTGCCGAGTAAACCTTTTTGGGTATTTGGTGCTGGTTATAGCTAATGATGCAATTAGCAGCATTCACTATGTTCTGTGTTGAACGATAGTTGCACTCTAACTTTATAACTCGCGTGTTAGAATATTGCTTTTGAAAGTTTAAAATGTTGCTTATATCTGCACCACGAAAACCATAAATGCTCTGCGCATCATCGCCTACAACGCAAATGCGTGAGTCCGCACCTGTTAGTAATGTCAGAATTTGATGCTGCGCCATATTCGTGTCTTGATACTCATCTACCAAGATATACTTAAAGCGTTCTACGTAACGTTGGCGTATGTCAGCACGATCTCGAAGCAGCATGAAAGTGTTTACCAACAAATCGTCAAAGTCCATAGCACCCGCGGCACGTAGGCGTTGCTGATAGATGGTATAGATTTTATAAATCATAGCCACTCCTTCTGATTTGTCACGACTCAAAATAGTGCTTTCAGCAGCATAGGCCTGTGGCAAAATAAGGTGATTTTTGGCTTCAGATATATGTCCTAACACGATATTGGGCTTATACACCTTTTCGTCAAGTTGCAGCTCTTTAGTAATGGCCTTTATGAGCGATTTGGAATCGGCAGAATCATAAATGGTAAAATCGTGCGGATAACCTGCAGCTTCGTATTCCATTCGTAGCAAGCGGGCAAAAATGCTATGAAAAGTACCACTCCACATGCCACCTGTATCGCATACATCTTGACATATATCGTTAATGCGTTGGTTCATTTCGCGAGCAGCCTTGTTAGTAAATGTAAGCGAAAGTATGTTCCAAGGCATCATGCCATGTTGTAGCAGATAAGCTATTTTGTAGGTAAGAACTCGCGTCTTACCCGATCCAGCTCCAGCTATAATCAGCAGGGGGCCATCGCAATAGGTTACAGCCTCGTATTGTGAATCGTTAAGTGATGAACGAAAATCAGTAGTGTTCATGTGTTATGATAGAATTCAATGGGTTAGGATGTTTTTGACGCTGCTTAGAAAGCGGCTATGTTGAGCAAAACTTAAATCAAACACATCATACCATTTATAAGTAGGTGTTCAAAATAGCCAGTATCTACCCGTTGGCGGAATTTCAGGTTAACGGGTTAACAAGTTGACAGGTTAACAAGTAAGTATGCTTTACACCACTTATTATGTTAAAGCCAGAATGACAAGAAACTTAAAAAGCTTGGCAAACTTACCTGTTAACCCGTTAACTTGTCAACTTGTTTACTCATTCCGCCAACGCGTAGTATCTACTTATTAGTTCAACTTAAAATACGTAACATTGTGCCATTCGTTAATTATTGGAATGGCGCTTGTCGTATTGTATTTTACGCTCATAGAATTGTACCTTACTGCAAGCTTCATTAAAAGTATTCAAGGCTTGTGATGAGTTGTTACCACTACGCATAACGCTGTCCGCATGAACCACATCGTTACGAGCTTGCTTAAGGTCAATAGAGTCCATCAGCAAGATGCCCTGTCGCCTTGCTTCAAGAGCTAAATAACAATCAGTACGCATTTGCTGAATAGTAGCTTTGGCTGCCTCACATTGGTTTTGCGCTAATTGCTTGCGAGCTATTTGAAGGCGTTTTTGTGCCTCTGTCTCCATTTGTTCGCGTCGATGACTGAATGTTGCTTTTTCCTTGTTTGACGAATTAGACTGACACGCCAAGAAGGTGCTTAGACTTACTAAAGCCAAAAATATGTGTGTAAGAATTTGTTTCATTGTAGGAGAAAAGAGGTAATGAATGAGAATAGGAACTGACTTGACTTTTCTGACGAATGCTTTTTCTTCTATATTCAATATTAATTTCCCTTTCTATAAGATAGTGCTAACCGATAGCAGAGATGCAAGGTGGATGCTATCTTTGCCGAGATATAGCCTATCTTATTAAAAAATAAAGGCAATTATTGAATTTCATAAAAGTCAAAACCAGTTCTACATTTTAGGGGCGAAAAGATGTTACGTTTTGATAGGAGTTGCATGTCATCACGCTCCATAAGAAAGGTGCAAGAGCAAGGGTGTGATTCAGCCAAAGTAGTAGTAAATATTATTACAACTGCTGTAAAAAACGCTTATTGCAACGTTTACGTTCGCTATCAAAGAACCACCCCCACTTGTTGAAGAACTTGACAAGAGAACACAAGAATACAAAGAATAACTTGGGATCCTTGCTGGCTCCATTACCATAGTCGTGTTTTACGTACACAAAAGGAAAATAGAGCGTGCGATAATGAAGGTTGTGAATGCGACGTGAGATGTCCGTATCTTCAAAATAAAGGAAGAAGCGCTCATCAAATCCTCCGCATTGTTGCAAGGCCTTCATGCTAAAGGCAGCAAAGCAACTTGAACAATGTCCTACCTCGTACACTCTATCGTTGCGCATAGAGCGCATTTCAAATCGTTCCATCCATTGTCCATGATGGCGCGGCATAAGTTTGTAAAGTTTACGCTTTATGAGCAAAAAGGGGGTAGGCATGAGCTTGGGCAAGTATTGTATACGTCCATCAGGGAAATATACGCGTGGCATCATTTCGCCCACGTCTGGGTTTTGCTCCATGTAGGCAACCATAGGACTTACTACATCCGTTTCGTAGGTAACATCAGGATTCACTACGAAATGTATTTTGCTATGCACATGCTCTGCAGCCTGCCGTATGGCCCAATTATGTGCCTTTCCGAAGCCTACATTTTGCGGCATATGCTTATATATAATGCAACTATCCATCTGCTGTAACACCGAAGCTGTATACTCTGGTGAGTTGTCAACAACGTAGATTATCTTGTCCTCCTTGTAAAGAAGGAGTGAGCGAACCACCTCTTGAAGTTCGTCAAGAGGTTGCCTATAAACTACGATTGAAAATGTAACCTTGCAATTATGTATAGATAGCATATAATTTCTTTGATGTGCTGATTTTTTTGCCGAGAGTATGTTATGTGCGGATGTCACCCAATTTTCTTTATTTGAGTCTATCATCTGCATTTAAATATTTCACACATCTCTTACCACGATGCGATTTAGAAGTGTGAATGTGTGATGAGTGAGTTACATTAAAGCGCTTTCACACGATGCTTGTTAAGCCACAAGTTGAATAATGAAAATGTGATAACATCGAGCAGCACAATAAGCGTAGTTGACGCATCACATGCTACTAACGTAGCGTTTAACGCGCAAAAAAGCACTTGTAGCGCCAATATAAGCGCAAGCGATTGATGCATGCCAAAACCAGCCTGCATGCATTTATGATGTATGTGAGTTTTGTCAGGATGAAAAATAGGTTTGTGATATATGAGTCGCACAACAGCTACACGTACTAAATCAAAACAAGGTACCAGCAACAACGTATATGGCACGAGTAAAGCCGTAGGGTGTAATGATGTACCTTGTTGTGACAAGGGTATGCCGGAAGTCATGATGTAACGTATGGCTAAAAAAGCTAAAGCGTAACCCAAAGTAAGACTGCCCGTATCGCCCATGAAGGTTTTGGTGTTGCGTTCGGGGGAGCCAAACAAATTGAATAATAAAAAAGCGAATACACTACCTACCAAGCCTATACAATACAAGGTATTCAACATAATGTGTTGCTGATAATAAAGAAAGCCAAACGCACTAATAGCTATAAGAGAAAGGCTGGAAGCTAAGCCATCAATACCATCAATTAGGTTAATGGCGTTTACTATTAGCAACGAAACAAACACGGTTAGCGGATAGCCTAAACACAGCGGAATTTCATATACCCCAAATAAGCCGTAAAGGTTGTGTATGTAAAGACCACAAAAGGGCAAAAACATCGACACAATTATTTGTATAAGGAACTTAATGCTTGCTCGCATTCCAAATAGGTCATCAAGTACGCCTATAAGGTAGAGCAAAAACATGCCGATAACTATCAGTATGGTTGACAAGTTTATATGCAGTTGGTCACTATCGTCAAGTAGCAACATAGCTACAAAAGAACCAGCCACACCAATAAGCATGGATGGAGTAAAAAGAATGCCACCCAAACGAGGAATCTTGTTGTGGTGAACTTTTCGTTCGTTAGGTAAATCGTATATGCCCTTGCGTCTACACAACTTTAACAAAGAGGGGGTGAACCCAACTGTGATACCAAAACTGAGGACAAAGGTTATAATAAAATATAAAATCCAGTACTGATTCATTATGCTATTTTGATGGTTAGTTATAAGCCAAACGTTCTAATAACACATTTATTGTGTAAAAGACTGTTTTTATGTACGTAAGGTGTAAAAACTTTACGACACATCATATGTTGACTTACATTTTTTGCTATTGCTCAGTAAGCAAATAGTCATATATTATTAAAGGTAAAATCTTTTAGACAAATATTTATTATAGCCTATGTACTTGATGTTACCTTTTTTACTTTGTATGCAAAAAAAGAATCAGCCTGCCTATAAGCCGGGTTCTGTGCTTACGCCACCTGCACCATGTTATTACATTTAGCAAGAACGCAACGCCTGTCATTTATCCGCGCACCATGTCACCATAATGCTCTATCGTTCTACCCTCTAACGTGCCATCGTTATAACATACATTATAACCGAACTCGAACGAGCAGCCCTCAAACGTTAGTATACATGAACTTTCAACTTCTGATGTGTACAGCACACATGTTACCATGTGCCTGGTGGGCTCTTACCCCACCTTCTCACCCTTACAAACCATGCGGTCTGCGGTTATTCTCTTCTACACTAATCCACCCTTGCGGACGGCTTCCCATTAAGAAGCAGAATGCTCTGTGTTGCCCGGACTTTCCTCCTGCATCACCTCGTCTATATGACTGGAATGCACGCGACAAGCCAGCTGACTGATTCTATTGGTGTGCGAAGGTACAAATTTTTCAATGCATACAACTACTAAATGCTTAAAAAAATGTACTTTTGCTTAGTTTTATGACTAACCAACGAATAATAATGAAGAAAAATCTGATGCCATTATTGGCGTTAACGGCTGGCATGCTGTGCACCACAAGTTCGCCAGCACAAGTTTACAAATATCAACCCTGTAAGGAACAATTACAAGCACGTGAGCGTTTTGAGCAAGCACGATTTGGTGTATTTTTGCATTGGGGCATCTACAGCACTTTTGCTCAAGGCGAATGGTACATGCAAGATGCTGGCATTGACCGCAACGAATATGCCAAAGCTGCAAATGCTTTTTATCCACATAGTTTTGACGCGAACAAGTGGGTGAAGGCTATAAAGGATGCAGGTGCTCGTTACATTTGCTTTACTACACGCCACCATGATGGGTTCTCAATGTGGAACACGGCTCAGAGCGACTACAACATTATGCATACGCCTTATGCCCGTGATGTTGTAAAACAACTGGCCGACGCTTGCCATGAGCAAGGAATAGGCTTACACCTTTACTATTCACACATTGACTGGACGCGCGACGATTACCCCATGGGACGTACAGGACGCAACACTGGCAAGAATCCTCAGTTGGCGAATTGGAATAGCTACTACCGCTTTATGAACGCGCAACTCACCGAGCTACTAACACAGTATGGAAAAGTTGATGGCATATGGTTTGATGGCTGGTGGGATCACGATGCCGACAAGCAACCCTTTAATTGGCAACTACCCGCACAATATGAATTAATTCACCAACTGCAACCCGCATGCATGATAGGCAATAATCACCACCAACAGCCCAACGATGGCGAAGATATGCAAATGTTTGAGCGCGATGTGCCAGGTGAAAATAAAGCTGGGTTGTCAGGACAAGCAATAGGCCACTTGCCGTTAGAGACGTGTGAAACGATGAATGGCATGTGGGGATATAAAGTGGCCGATCAAAACTACAAGTCGACTCATACATTACTACGCCTATTGGTTCGTACCGCAGCCAAAGGCGCCAACTTATTGCTAAACATTGGTCCACAGCCTGATGGCAACTTACCCGAAACGGCCTTACAACGTTTACACGAAATGGGCAAATGGTTGAATGGCCCTGCGGGCGAGAGCATTTATGCTACGCAAGCGGGTAACATTGCCTTAGGCGACAGTATCGTAAGCACAAGCGCACACCACAACAAAACGCTTTATTTACATCTGCTCCTTAATCGGCCTACAACAAGTATCACTGTGCCTATTGACGCACGAAAATACAAAAACGTAACCTCTTTATTAACCCAAGAGCATATTACGTTTAAATACGACAAGCGTAGTCACCAAACTACCTTTGAATTTCCTCAAGCTATACAGGCCCAACCCGACTACATCATAAAACTCAGTAAATAATGAAGTTTATAACAAATGCCACCTCGACTTTAGGCTTGTTACTCATGAGCCATAACTCCCAAGCTGTTGCGCAATTGGGATGTACAGAGTACCTTAATAATAACCTACACACGCTGCAACTGAAGGTTGATGGTAGTGCAGAGGCTTTTCCCGTGCTCAAATTAAATAGTAATGAGTCGCTCGAAGTGTCATTTGATGACTTAACGCATGAGTACAAGCGTTACACCTACAAAATAGAGCATTGTGACATGATGGGGCAGGTAACAGATGGCCTGTTTGAGAGTGAATATATACGCGCCACTGCCGACGAAGGTATTATTGACACCTATGCACCCAGTGAAAACACTACCGTACAATACACACATTATGCGTTTACTCTGCCCAATACACAAATGCGCCCTCTCATTTCAGGCAATTACCGCATTACCATTAGCTCCGAGAATGATGAGGGTGAAATTGTGCCTGTGTTACGTACCTACTTTGGAGTGGTTGACCCACAAGTAAGCATATATCCCACATGTAGCACCGATACAGAGGTTGACTACAACAATACCCACCAACAGCTAAGCTTGCGTGTTGACGCCAGCCGTTTAACCCTGCGCGATGCAGCTAACGAGTTACAAGTGATGGTGATGCAAAATCGCAGATGGGACAACGCTATCATCAACATACCATTTACCTCGCAAAATGGCAGCCAACTGCTTTGGGAACACTCACGCGGACTTATATTCGATGCGGGCAACGAGTTTCGTAAAATGGAGATACTATCAACACGCTACCCTGGCATGCACGGCGATGGTGTAACATGGATGGACCCTTACTACCATTATACGATTATGACCGATTATGTCCGCAAAAATTACTTGTACGATGAAGACCGTAACGGACTTTATTTAACGCGTTATGAGGGAGGCGGAAATGCTGATATTGAAGCCGACTACGTTATGGCTCACTTTTCCCTTGAAATACCACAAGTGCCCAAAGCTCAAATGTATGTGGCGGGTATGTGGACAGGAGGCCGATTGTCAAATCGCTATTTGATGCATTACGATGAAAGTAAACAAATGTATTTAGCTGATGTTTTACTTAAGTGCGGATATTATAACTATCAGTATTTGAGCGCATTTAACAACATGCCCAATAGGGGAACAACACAAGTAGCTGAAGGTGACTTCTATCCTACAGAAAATGAATACGATATATTAGTTTATTACCATCCTGCTGGAAGCCGATATTGGCAATTGGTAGGATGCGTAACACCTTCATACAGAAAGCGATAAGTTACATGCGCGTAAGTAAGCGTTTAATACATAAACCGATAAAATCAAAAATAGCAAGCAAGAAAAAAGATGAATATAGTATTTCTTGATGGTTACACCATACAAACGTCAGATGACGTTTTAAAAGCATTACAACAATATGGCCAACTTACCATATATGACCGCACCCTCAACAACCACGAGATTGTAGAACGAGCTGCAAATGCCGACATACTTATAGTTAACAAAACAGCCCTTAACGCAGATGTGCTGCTTCAACTTCCCCACTTAAAACTGATATGCGTAGCGGCTACTGGTTATGACAAAGTTGATGTGGCCACAGCTCGTCAATTGAACATACCCGTATGCAATTGCGCAGGCTATTCAAGTACTGCTGTAGCACAAATGGCACTATCGTTGTTGCTTGAGGCAGCTGACAATGTGGGTTACTACACCCAACAAAACCATCACGGCGAATGGAGTGCTTGTGAGGATTTTTGTTACACCACACGTTCAAGAATCGACCTTGTAGGCAAAAAGGTGGCTATTGTGGGATTTGGTAGCATCGGCCACACATTAGCACAAGTGTTGCGCCCGTTAGGCGTAGAACTTTATGCCGTTAGCAGTAAACCACAAAGTGACTTACCATCCGATGTTACAAAAGTAGAATTAGAAGCGGCTTTTGCACAATGCGACGTTGTAAGTCTTAATTGCCCACTTACCAACACTAATGCAGGCTTTGTTAATGCCCAATTACTCACAAAGGCTCACCCTGGTCTTATCATTATTAACACAGCACGTGGGGGATTGATTAATGAGCATGATGTAGCCCAAGCACTAAATAATGGTACATTAGGGGCTTATTGCACCGATGTGTTAACACAAGAACCTCCACAACCCGATTGTCCCATATTACACGCCAAGAATGCCTATATCACTCCCCATATTGGTTGGAAAACGCCCGAAACTGTGCAACGCATAGCTGACATATTGGCTGATAATATCAAGGCCTTTATAGCTGGAAAGCCACAAAGCGTGGTCAACTAACTTAGTAATGGTAAAAGAATAAGTTGAGCATTTTTTGCATGTATTTTTAGCCGATTTTGAAGCCTGAACGAAGGTTTCTGTCCCCCGATAACGGGGGAACCGAAGGGGGTCATAGCGGGCTATGTGACTGAGTGAAGGTTTCAAAAGCGGCAAAAAGACATGCTCAAATTATGCCTTAACTAACTTAAAAAAAATGCTCAAGTTATTTTTTTACCATTACTTAAAAAAAACTTTATAACGAAAATCTCTCATACACACATTTATTCAATGTTCGTACAAATACTTGACTTCATAGGTTCTTTGGCCTTTGCCATATCAGGCATTCGTTTGGCATCAGCTAAGCATTTCGATTTATTTGGTGCATATGTGGTAGGACTTACTACAGCTATAGGTGGCGGTACGTTACGCGACCTTTTGCTTAATCAACCCCCCTTTTGGATGACCAACTCCATTTACCTAATATGCACAGCATTTGCGCTATTGTGGGTCATTTTATTTCGTAAGTTCTTAGTAAAACAAGAGAACACTTGGTTCTTATTCGATACCATAGGGTTGGCAGTGTTTACCGTTACTGGTGTCGAAAAGACGTTAGCAGCAGGCTTCCCCTTTTGGACAGCCATTATGATGGGCGCGTTAACAGGAGCAGGTGGAGGTGTTTTTCGTGATGTGTTCATTAACGAAGTTCCCCTCATATTCCGCAAAGAGATATATGCCTTAGCATGCGTAATAGGCGGTTTGGCTTATTTTACTTGCTACATAATGGGGTTAGGCAATATTACCTCGGGTATATTGTGTGGTATTTTTGTTGTCATTTCGCGCATACTTGCCGTACATTACAAAATCCATTTGCCAACATTAAAGGGAGAGAAATGATGCCAAACAAGAGCATGATTTACATACACGTGCCATTTTGCGCAAGCCGCTGCATCTATTGCGACTTCTACTCTACTACACATAGTGATGCGTATAAGGAGCTTTACACTCAAGCAGCTTGTGCTGAGTTGGCACATCGACGCACCTACCTACCCTACTCTGCCATACAATCCATTTACTTGGGCGGTGGTACACCCTCACAACTGAGCGTGCCACAACTGCAAAGACTCATGCAAACCATCCATCAATATTACAATGTTGACACCAATGCTGAAATAACGTTAGAGGCCAACCCTGATGATATAACGGCTTCATTCATTCAGCAAGTGCGCGCTATGGGATTTAACAGGGTTAGTTTAGGGGTGCAAAGCTTTAATGATACCACCCTACATACAATCAATAGACGGCATACAGCTCGTGAAGCCGAAGCTGCTGTCCATCTTATTAGCCAAAATGGGATTGACAATATCAGCATTGACCTCATATATGGGTTACCTCACCAAACCTTACAACAATTTAAGCACGATTTAGACGTAGCTTTTAGTTTACCCATCAAGCATCTATCATCGTATGCCCTTAGCGTTGAGGGGGGCACAATGCTTGAACGTAAAATACAAAGTGGCGAGTTACAAATGGCTGCCGATGACTTGTATGTAGCCACTTACAACGAACTTATGAATCAAGCCGCCTTACACGGATTTGACCACTACGAAATATCAAATTTTGCATTACCAGGTTATGCTTCACGTCACAATTCGGGTTATTGGATGAATATTCCCTATTTGGGCATAGGCCCTGGAGCACATTCATTTGATGGTATAAGTAGACAATTCAATTTACCTCATTTAGAGGATTATACGAAATCGAATGGCGTACCAGCCTACGAGCAAGAGAAGTTAACTCTTTCTGACAAATTCGACGAGTTGATGTTTACCTCCTTACGCACGAGCAAGGGACTTGACTTGTGTAAGGTTAAACAATTATTTCCGCATGAATGGTATAAGCAATTGATGTGTGATGCCGCTCCTCACTTATCAGCTCATAGACTTGAAATGATAAACGAGAATGTGCTTAAACTCACTCGAGAGGGCATCATGACAAGCAACGATGTTATTAGCGACTTAATGAGAGCTGAAGAGTAATCATAAAAGTTGAAAAATTTATTTTGCATAAATAATTCTGAGCATCCTACTATGGTAAGATGCTCTTTTTTCATGGGGTAAAGATGGGGTACCTCATGAAAGGACTTCACCTTTGCAGCAGAATTTTCCAACATCGGAGTTTCTGCTGCTTTCTTTTTATCCAAAGTTGGCGGCAGTCAAAAACTCATCACACGCCAGCCAGAACGGATGGACATAGGCGAACATAAAATCGGGATGATTGCACGCGATGCCGAGACCACTACCTATTTGTGGAGAATGCCATGGAGAGGAAAAAGGCAACAACGGCCATGCACAACCCGCGAATGTTCAAGGGTGAGTGCATCAATGTGAGACAGAAGGCTGACGGAACACCCTACGTAACACTTAGGCGACCAACGTATGAAGGCACTGAAGGCTTCACCTGGTTCTGCCGAAAGGCCGCACAGGAACTCTTGACAATGGCAGACGCCTTTGAGAGATAAGTTGGGAGTAAAAACAATACCCAAATCTCAGTCTCAGAATCTCAGTTAAAAAAAGGAGGGTCTATATGATTGAAAACGCTATATATATATATATAACTAATTAATAATCAATAAGTTATATAAAGAAGGACAAAATCATGTA
>SAMEA3663105__coassemble_501_pt1 | contig 24085 bp, 22 predicted proteins | sample SAMEA3663105__metabat2_low_PE_034 | metagenome-assembled genome bin SAMEA3663105 (sample SAMEA3663105) | pig gut metagenome | biome: pig gut; feature: pig-associated habitat; material: faeces | place: Denmark | collected 2012
TTTCCGAAGCAACCAAAAACAGCCTTTGAAGTGTTAAATTCTAAAAGTATTTGTATTTCAATAGTTTAGATTTGGTTAGTTTTTGTTGTTCATGGTAGTTTCGGAGTCTCTAAATACAAGACTTAAAACTTCCTATACTTATCGAAGTCATGCTATTAGGAATCTCAATAGAGGTCAAGCCACTGCAACCTTCAAAGGCGTAATTGCCTATAGAAGTAACTCTTTCGGGAATCTTGACTGAGGTCAAACCACTACAACCTTTAAAGGCTGACTTACCTATTGATAAATTCGTCGCGCCCCAACCATCATAAAACGCAATATCGATAGAGGTCAAACCACTGCAACCTTCAAAGGCTGACTCACCTATTGACCTAATATCTAGGCCAATACGGATAGAGCTCAAACTACTGCAACCCTTAAAGACTGAATTAGGTATTGATTCTACCCTAAGTGCTGAAAGATCGAAAGAAGTTGAGCTTGAGCTATAGCTATTTCTAAAAGAAGTTAAACTACTGCAACCTTCAAAGGCAGACTCACCTATTGAGCTAATATAATCGTTACTTATGATAGAGCTCAAATTAGTGCAACCTTTAAAGGCTGACTCACCTATTGAAGTCACACTCTTTGGAATAGTGACAGAGGTAATTGAAGTTTTACCCTGAAACGCCCCACTTCCAATTCCAATCACGTCCTTACGAAGGGGTCTAAAATTCATGTCTTCTACAATTATAGAAGCAGGAATTTCTACATCTCCAATTAAATCACAACCTGAAACTTCCACCTCGTCGTTGCCAACGAAAGTGAAATAAAGACCTTTATATTCATAAGCATACCCCAAAGAAGGGAATCCCAATAGGAGCACTAAAAGCATCAACGCATGGCGTATGCTTATTGAGTATCTATTATTCTTCATATTGTTTGTCATTTGATTTTAATTCTATAGTTTTCCAAATAAATATTTGAAGGTTTTTGATCTGCATGTAGCTGAGAAATATTAATCTGTTGCTTAGCAAAGCCTTCTTTAAGTAATAGTTCCTTTTGTAATTTTTGCATGCTATCAATTTTTTCCGGTACGAAAGGAGAAATGGTAACCTTTCCTATCAGATTCCTGAAGCTCTCCTTGAGAAGGATATTCTCTACATCTTTATCATTTTCGGCAGAGTTTCCAACTTTAAGAATTCTGATTTCTCGTTCGTATACAAAAGGTAAGCGCTTGAAGAATAAAGGTCTTAATAGAGTCTTGCATTCATCAGGCGTAAAATCGGTAGAACGATCCTTTTGGAATGTCTCCAAATCAGCTAAGACACATTGCGCGATTTTCTTTTGAATTTCGCTTTGTACACAATAGTCTACACGACCAATGTAGAAATTCTCCTCACTTTTTTCCAAAGCATCAAGAAGTTTTTCTAACTTTACTGCAATCAAGACAATAGGCGCTTTTTGACCATAATAGTACCATTGAGCCTCACAATTGTAATTCTCTGTAAAACAAATTCCATACACATTGTTGGCTAAAGGATGATGAAAGGCATGTTTTTGCCCCTTACAATAATAATTGGCTGTTAGAACTTTTTTCTCAAAAGGATCATTCCACTTGTCCAATCGCTTCATATAGAGTTTGTCGCGTTCAGTATTAGTACTTAGCAGAGAGTATAAAGGTACATAGCGATAAATGTACTTTTCATCATCTGCATGCGACGTTCCTTCAACTTCTTTAACCGGCTTAAGAAGATCCTCGCGAGGAGTTATATAATATAGCATAAACACATAGTTGATTAATGTTTGACTATCAACAAATCAATATTGAAAATTAACCCCTTGCAGACAGCCTTGTTGCTCAACGATCTCACATATCCGTTTCCACACCTTGTAGGCTTCACTATCAGGTATTGCGATACTGCCTTTGAAACCTTGCGTAAGGCGCACATTGATGTAATTAGTTAAGCCATCAGACTTTCTAATCACAACCTTTTGGAAAGACTTGCCACCTTTGGGGTCAGCCACTTGGCAAGGTGAGAAACTATACATGCCATTCACGGGATTTGAGGGTGTGGCCCCCTTGTAGCATCTTATGTTCATGCTTACTCCTGCACCTCGTGCATGGTCAAATCCCATAATGTAGCCGTAGTCCTTGGGAATGAAGCCCGCCAAATCTGTCTTGTAATTCTTGATGGTATACGGACAACTATCGCCTACCACAAAAACGGTATCAAGGGCAAAAACATCTTCCTTTGTACTTCCCGTATCGAGCGTCACTTTCGAACCGAAAAGAATCAGACTACCAATAGGCAATTTGCTTAGAGAGGTTGTGTGCAAATGTCCTTTGGGATTCTCTTTCCACTGCTGACAAAGGCTATAGAAAAACGCTTCGCCAAGAACGAATGGATCGGTATTTTGACAGCAATCGTTGTTCCAATCTGTAGAACAACCACCCTTTGGTTTTTTCTTGGTTTCATTACAATCCCCAAGGCATGAAGATGGAGTAGAAACAGGTGACAATACGGAAGATTTCTTGCTTGATGGCAAGTAAGGCTCATGCAGATAGCGAGGCGATAGATTGTTGGCAGGGCTGAATGTTTCTACTACATGAGAGTTGGGTTCCCACTCACCCCAAAACAAGAGTGGCATCTCTTCAGAAAGAGTACCATGATCTACATCGGTCACATACTGACCTCTCGCTTTCAAAAACTTACGTTTGTGTGGTCCTTGATTCCAGTACTTAATCATCTTTTTCCTGTCATCAACGCCATGTTCTCCACCTGGATGAAGAAACTGAATAATATTAACGTTCATAACTTCTATGTACTTATGTTTGTGATTATTTCTAAATATGAGATTGTTATTTCTAATGCATGCAAATATATAGCATTCTTTAAACTTTCCATTTGTCCTTTTTTTCCTATTTCAAAAAGGTTCTTATTTCCTACTTAATTTGTTTAATTTTGCATCTGAAATAGTAAAAGTCTTTTCTAAAGGCTGCGATGAAAACCATCCTTTAATTGAAAAAATATGCAAGAAGAATTACTAAATGAAGTAAAGTTTGCCACGGGGTTAAAAATGAACAAACATCGTGATTTTGTGGCTCTTAGCGAGATTATCTTTAATAAGACACATGAAACGATAAGCCCTACCACGCTGAAAAGACTTTGGGGCGTTGTTACTGACCAACAATGCAATCCAAGCACGCATACATTAGACCTTATAGCTGAGTCTATTAACTATAAAAGCTACAAACTTTTTTGCAGACAATGTGAACGACGTAACAAAAAAGATAAAAACCCAAGTGAACTATTCTTTGGTTCTGAATGCTATGCCGAGGATTTAGACCCTGATGATGAAATTATTGTAAAATGGTTGCCCAATCGCCAATGCGTGTTTCGCTATTTAGGAAATAATAGGTTCGTTGTGGTAGAAAGCAAAAATTCACAATTAGATATGGGCGATACTTTCACATGTGAAGCTTTTATAGAAAACGAGGTGCTTAATGTACACAAACTCTCTCATGGTGGAAAAGAGAATCTCTGCTATAGAGCAGGCTTAGATAAAGGCATCAATTTCAGCGTAAAGGAAAAAAATGAAGAGCTTGCTGAAGGCGATATTCAAGAAAACGGGGGGGGGTAAAATAAAGCTTTTAGTTCTTTAGAATTCCATGTATTTTAGTATTCTGATGTGATGTAATGTTCAAAAAATAACTTGCGTAGAATTTGATAATAGCTGCGCAAGTTATTCGTTTTTTAGTCAAAAATGTCCATCAATGAGCCATAAATGTTCATGAATTATTTTTTTTTAATTCATTCGAAAATATTGGTGTCCGATATTTCCTTATCTAACAAATTTATAAGCTGACCGTACAACGGCTGTCCGAAAAAATGATTACTTTTGCTCATGGTTGTTTTATTTGTTTAGTAGCATCAAAATAACCCAAAAGGGCTGACTCCAGCAAATGGAATCAGCCCTATTTTTTTTCGGAAGTCTCGAATTTTTATCGGACACCAATAAAAGTAAATAGGATATTTTTTTGAATTAAAACATAGTTACAATGGCAAAAAGTTTATTGATAAAAGACACCACAACTGAAGAACGCATTGAAATAGTAAAAAATGCACTTAACTTTGGCTCTGCCGATTGTGAAGGCATCGACATGGATGACATGTATGACGATTATATATTGGGTCTAAAAGAATTGGCTGACATTAATCGAGAATTTAGCGAGAAGCACGCAGGATGCATCCGCGCTGAACATGATGCCGATCAACGTTACCCTGGGTGCGCTTTGGGCTAATAATTAGATGGGGGCATGGTTAAGCCACATTACAAACTTATTCAATAAGTAGGTATACTATTACACGTTGGTGGAATTAGTAAACAAGTTAACGTGGTAATTGGTAAAATTGCTAGAGTGCATAGTTTGATGTTCCTGCTTTTAGTATCGAAAGCTACATTATGGTGTGGGACGAATAGCCGCACGTAACCAATTCAGTGAAACCTTGCTCCTCTTCTGCGGCATCCATATGGCTAATGCGGCAACACTTGCCGCACGAGAACTTGCAAACGAAGAAGCTCTGAAAAAAGAACACAGCCTAACGTCCTCCATATATTTTTATATTCTTTTTATATTCCGACTAATGGTCGGAAAGATTTGTTATGCCCTAATGTTGAAAATTTATGACTTTCGGGACTGCCATGAATGCAAAAATAGGATTTTGGGTCGATATTCGATGCATTTATCGCAATATCGCATCAAATGGTATTCTGAGGAGATAGCAATATCGTAGTTTCCTTCTTGAACAATTCTCGATACTACACGGCCCCTCTCATCAATGTAATCCAACAGATTAAACGGCGTTTTCTTGTCTAAAAACGATGATGCCACAAAGCTCCGTAAAGTGTTCCTCCGCCCACCCAATCCACTTCATGAAATTTTCTAAGTGCAGAGATGATATGGTACGGAGTTCCCGACCAATTGTTGATATCTTCTGGGTTGTCATTTGAAATATAGGCTATTCGCATATTTATCTATTTATATCCATAATGTAAAACATGAGGTTCAAATCTATTACAGCCAATAGGAACAATCCGACAAAAGCACCAATTACCCATACAATTCTTTTCGCTAAAGATTCTTTTCTGAAAGTAGAAAAGAATTTTAAGTACCTGTTTTTATTCCAAAAAAAATAATCACACAACAAGCCTGCTCCACCAATCGCAATAAAGAGAAGGAAAAGCAAAGATATGGGATTATTATAAACATGACTTAATGGATTGCCAAGAATAATTATCACAACATTTAATAATAAAAATAGAGGAAGAAAGAAAATAAATAGAGATAGCTGATTATATAGAAACTGATATTTAGGCTTTATCATTCTTCGCTTAAAGGATTTACAATATTTATATTCTTCAATCTTAACTCCCTTTTTTCTTATAAATGGGATATAATCTAAAGGACAAACAAAAACCCAATATACAAACCAATTGATGCATAGAGCTGATAAAAGCCAAACTTCATATATGGCATATAATATCCGATTTGCAACTAGGTCTATTGTATTAATTACTCCGAAATGACTTTTCTTCATTTGTTTATTCAATGGTTATTTCTACTAGGTGGGAACCTACATAATCTCCACCTACCCCACCAATTATACCTCCAATTACACCACCTATGCCAGCTCCAATTGGCCCCGTCCAACTTCCAATCATAACACCGACCTTTGCGCCAAGCATAGTTCCTGCCCAACTAGCTGCTGCACCACCAGCACTGACTGCGGCTTCTTTGTTTCCTGCTTCAAAGCCTTCATTACAATATGTTGCACAAACATTATATACCGTTAAACCTATATCTATTTTTCCTACATACTTCGTTATAAGTTGCCCAATGCCATTAAGAGATGTCGTTCCCACATACTGATTTCCACAAAAGACACGCCCTGTTCTTGTTTCAAAGTAAAACCTTCCATTGCTACCATAATTAATCTTTTTAGGACCATCTAATGCACTTCCTGTTGTATTAACGGCACCTACGATGCTTGACCCTATACCATCCGCATATGGAATATTAATCGATGATTCACTTGTGCCAAACGGACAACTATCGGAATTATAATAGCTATTGCAGAAATCTACATAAAAATCGCTGTTAAAGTCGTATATAAAATCCTCTTCGCTAGCCGAATTGTATGCAACAATCTCGGCTGTGCCCAAACAATAACTTACCAAGCCATTGTCGTCTATGAAATATCCACCCTTGAATTTTCCTTTGTCTATTAGAGAGTCAACCTCACTCTTTGTATATGGGTTATCTTTTGTACCCCTAACACCACTATTCACGGCTCTGGCTAAGTTCTTGGCATTATACATTCGACTCAACTCAACCAATGTTAATTTCTTTCTTTCCATGTATTTAGTTGTTTTGTATGATTATACCCTCCTATATTTCTATGCTAACAAGAAATAAAAGAACATTTTTGCAGCAAATATACAAGATTATGGGGAATCAAGCAAATAGGAGAATTTGTTTTCACTCACATACTGCTGTATTTCAATGAGTCACATAGACCGCTATGCTCCCTCACAACCTTTCAAAAACATGGTGCAAGGCGAATGCAATCAAGCTTGCTTGAATTGCTGAGCCGTAGCCCATGTTCTCAAAGAAAACATGGATTCGCATTAAATATGTCGAACCACATAAACTCCATTTTTAGCTAATCGTAATAAATTTAGACGACAGCATCAACTGACTAGCTATATTGTTCGACAGAAATAAGGAACAGTCCCTTGCAAACATAGGATTAATAGTGATTGTTATAGTAATGAACAATACTATTTTCGCTTTGTCCCATTTTGGTGTTTTTGGTAGACACTATGTATTCTGGCAAGCCTTTCATTGCAAGAACGGAAAATATTGTCCTGAAACATGGGATTTCGCTGCTTTGTAATATCTGAATATCCAAAGTTCTTTTGACAAGAAACGGGCGGATACATTACCTGTGGACTGCTCGCTATCTGCGACAGCACACCATCGGCTGTATCACCCTCTCTGAAATCATAATTCAGTATTTTAGGAAACAGCGGTGCAAAGACAACAACGAACTGCGTACACCAGAACCAATCAACACAACTTCTGTTTGCTGCTACGGGTACAGCGTTGCCAAATCCACCAATACCTCCATTTAGTAATTCTGCACCTTGTGCATAGGCTTCCATGATGTTTGAGAACAAATAATCTTGTGCATAATATGGAGTAAACTCATGGTCGTCCTCACATAGTATGATGATATCCTCGTCACGCTTTTGAGCCACACTTATGGCTTTACATATACTCTGCCACAATCCTACAGCTCCATTCTCATGCCTAACAGCCTCTATGGGCGTTACCTTAAATTCGGGTTTGTCCTTGAATTGTTGCCGTATATGAGCCAAACGATCTGGGCGGGATTTAAGATTGAACGTGTATATTGGGATATAGAATTGATTGGCACTTATTTCATTTTCGCTTTCTGACATTGCTGGTATATCACCATTCTTCCTTGCACCTTTAGCTTGTTTGTCATGAAGAATTTCTTCCATGATTCGGCTCATGGCTTTAGACCAGACTTCCCAATTGAGCCTTGTTTCGTATTCGCGGCGCGAATTATAACGCAGAGCCTTATACATTTTCTTATCCAGAAACGTTGCTTTGATTTTCTCTGCGTACTCCTGCGCTGTTGCATGGGGAGAGAACAAAAAACCATTTACTCCATCACGAATAGGTTGGCTTACTCCCCCGACATTGGTGGCAAGACTAGGCACACCATAGGCTGAAGCCTCACAAAACACGATTCCATAGGCATCAAATTCTGTCGGTAATATCATAAAATGGCTTTCTCTCATGATTTTGTCGTAGCGTAGCATATCAGCTGCATTTGATTTATCCAACCATGGAATAACCTTGACGCCCTTGTCTTCTACTTTAAATGTCGGCTCACATCCGATGATGGTAAGTTCGCAAGGAAAACCCTGACATTTCAAAAATGAATAGGCAGACAAAGCCTTATCACCCCCTTTCCTTATCCAATTTCTGCCCACAAAAACCAATTGACACACATCATTTTTGTACTCATCTATTTTGACGTCTATGGGATTCGGTATGTTTGCACCGAAATCAAGAACATGAATCTTGTCCTCCTTTATAGGGTAATCGGCAAGAGCTGCATTTTTGGCAAAAAGAGAAGGGTAAATGACAGCATCTGCCAATTGCAAGAAATCATTTTCTATTTGCATAGCACGTTCTTTTTGACATTTTGGTGCTGTTTTTTTTAAGTACGTAGTACAAAGGCTGTAGGTCAAATCGCTGAATGCTATCAGCGGTATGTCTATGTCAAGATGCGCACATATGGAATACGTTGAGGAAATAGCAATATCGTAGTTTCCTTCTTGAATAAATCTCGATACTACACGGCCCATCTCATCAATGTAATCCAACAGATTAAACGGCGTTTTCTTGTCTAAAAAACGATGATGCCACAAAGCTCCGTAAAGTGTTCCTCCGCCCACCCAATCCACTTCATGAAATTTTCTAAGTGCAGAGATGATATGGTACGGAGTTCCCGACCAATTGTTGATATCTTCTGGGTTGTCATTTGAAATATAGGCTATTCGCATATTTATCTATTTATATCCATAATGTAAAACATGAGGTTCAAATCTATTACAGCTAATAGGAACATTCCGACAGAAGCACCGATTACCCATACAATTCTTTTCGTCAGATGTTCTTTCTCAAAAGTTTTGAAGTAAAAAAGATACTTATTTTTTCTCCAAAAGAAATAGTTGGACAATAAAGCGGAAAACAACACCTTGACAATAATAAGCAAAACCAAATTCCATCTTTGTGTACATACTTGCATTAAAGGGGGATTGATAATAATGGCTATTACATCTACAAATATAGAAATAGGGAGATAGAGAACTAATGTGGCAATATTTTGTCTGTCATAAATTTTTTTTGCATATGAATAAGGATCAAAATGTGATAGCAACTCATTGACTTCTTTTCTAAACGAGCCATTGTCTTTTTTTTCTGAAGCCTTTTTCATTCTTTTTATTATAAATAATATATAAAAGAACGGATAAACAAGCAACCAGTATATAAACCAAATAATTATTAGGTTTAAAAAGGAAAGAGCATCATATACTGAATATAATATTCGATTTGCGAACCAATCTATTTTTTTTGTCATTAATACATCCTTTTTAAGTGATTATTCAACACTGATTTCTACAAGGTAGGAGCCGGCGAATTGTCCACCTACTCCACCAATTATACTTCCTATAACTCCACCTATTGCAGCCCCCGCAGGCCCGGACCAAATTCCAAGCGTAGCCCCTAATTTTGCACCAAGTATAGCAAATGCCCAACGTCCGACAAAACTACCAGTTTCTCCACCTATTATTCCACCAGTACTGACTGCGGCTTCTTTGTTTCCTGCTTCAAAGCCATCATTACAATATGTTGCACAAACATTATATACCGTTAAACCTATATCTATTTTTCCTACATACTTCGTTATAAGTTGCCCAATGCCATTAAGAGATGTCGTTCCCACATACTGATTTCCACAAAAGACACGCCCTGTTCTTGTTTCAAAGTAAAACCTTCCATTGCTACCATAATTAATCTTTTTAGGACCATCTAATGCACTTCCTGTTGTATTAACGGCACCTACGATGCTTGACCCTATACCATCCGCATATGGAATATTAATCGATGATTCACTTGTGCCAAACGGACAACTATCGGAATTATAATAGCTATTGCAGAAATCTACATAAAAATCGCTGTTAAAGTCGTATATAAAATCCTCTTCGCTAGCCGAATTGTATGCAACAATCTCGGCTGTGCCCAAACAATAACTTACCAAGCCATTGTCGTCTATGAAATATCCACCCTTGAATTTTCCTTTGTCTATTAGAGAGTCAACCTCACTCTTTGTATATGGGTTATCTTTTGTACCCCTAACACCACTATTCACGGCTCTGGCTAAGTTCTTGGCATTATACATTCGACTCAACTCAACCAATGTTAATTTCTTTCTTTCCATGTATTTAGTTGTTTTGTATGATTATACCCTCCTATATTTCTATGCTAACAAGAAATAAAAGAACATTTTTGCAGCAAATATACAAGATTATGGGGAATCAAGCAAATAGGAGAATTTGTTTTCACTTACATACTGCTGTATTTCAATGAGTCACATAGACCGCTATGTTCCCTCACAACCTTTCAAAAAAATGGTGCAAGGCGAATGCAATCAAGCTTGTTTGAATTGCTGAGCCGTAGCCCACTACTTATTTAAATTGGCTCAAGCTAATTTATAGCCCTTTCTCTAAAAAGAACTTAGCAAACTTACTATTAACCCATTAACATATCAACTTGTTTACTAACCCGTCAACGCATTAAGAATATGAGGTGTATGCTGTCAACTAACATGTTGAGCATACACCTCATGTGTTATGAATGAAAGTATGATTGAATTACAACTTACTTGCTATTTCACCCCTCGCTGATTAAGAGCATCGGCATAACGTTTGGCATTGATCATATGCTCTTCATAAGTGGATGCAAAATTGTGCGTACCTGAGAAATCCTCCTTTGCACACATATATATATAATTGTGGTGGGCATAATTAAGTACAGACTCAATGGCATTCAATGAAGGAATGCATATGGGACCAATAGGCAAGCCTTCATACTTGTAGGTGTTATAGGGGCTATCGACCGTTAAATGATTATGCATGATGCGACGCAAAGCAAAATCATGCAAGGCAAACTTTACAGTTGGATCGGCTTGTAACTTCATGCCTTGGTGCAAACGATTCAAGTACATGCCAGCAATCATAGGACGTTCTTTTTCATTGGTTGACTCTTGTTCAACAATCGATGCCAATGTATAAGCCTCATTGGTGGTAAGACCTGCGGCCTGAGCTTGTGCTTTACGAGTGGACGTCCAAAAACTATCATGCTCCTTCTTCATACGCTTTAGCAATTTGCTGGGAGCTATGTCCCAATACACCTCATAGGTGTTAGGAATAAACAAGCAAGCAACGTTTGTGCTGTCTGCCCCCAATGAAGCAAGAATTGTACTATCCGACAACGTTTTAACAAGAGTAGTAGAGTCCACCTCAAGTTGTTGTGCCAATCGACCTGCTAAATCGTTGATAGTATGCACTACTGGTATCACAAGTTCTACAGCACTCTGTCGTCCTCCGCGTAAATTGCGCAACAACTTGAACGTGCTGACACCATTGCCTGTTGCATAACGCCCCACATGCACATGTGAGCCATAGCCCATCAATGTAGCACCTATTTTCAAGCCCACCATTTGACGTGGATTTGCTGACTTTTCAAGCTTTACATAAACAGAGTCTGAAGTATCATCCTTATCAACATAAACGTATGACGCTGCTTTGTTTGTGCTGAAACTTGCAAAGAACAACCAATAGCACAATGACAACAGTACAACAGCACCAAGTGCTACCCCACAATATGTCTTTTTTCTTTTATCTGTCATAATACATTATTTTATGACACGCTGGCTGAGTGCAGTCAATGCTTCCGTTCGCTTTGCCAACGCACCGATGTCTATTTTATTTTGAAAGCAAAATTACTGCTTTTTCGCTTATTTGAAATGCCAAAAACGAAATAAATAAGTTACAAAATGGTATGGCCTTTGTTTTTTTACTACTTTTGCACAAAAGTTTGTTTAATGTGCTAAGTGATAACGCAATGAACATGTTTTGATAATGAGCATTAACTTCATCAACTTAGCCATAGCCAATAATTATTGATGGAAACATATACCGATTTCGTCGACCTAATAGCAAAGAGCCTTCAAAATAATTGGGATTTTGACGCGCTGACTGATTACCAAGGCGTCACTTTGCAATATAAAGATGTAGCTCGAAAAATTGAGAAACTCCACATTTTGTTTGAAAACGCAGGAGTGGCTCAAGGTGACAAAATAGCCCTTTGTGGGCGTAATAGTGCTAATTGGGCTACGGCCTTTTTAGCTGTGCTCACTTATGGAGCTGTAGCTGTGCCCATTCTGCACGAATTTAAGGCACAACAAGTACACGACATTGTTAACCATTCTGAAGCCAAAATACTCTTTGTGGGCGACATGGTGTGGCCCGATTTAAATGCTGAAGAAATGCCACAATTAGAGGGCATCATTAACATTCCCGACTATTCACTTTTGCTCTCACGTTCGGAGTTGCTCACCGAGGCGCGTGAACGATTAAACGAATTTTTTGGAAAGAAATTTCCCAAATACTTTCGTAAGGAACACATTAGCTACCCTCACACACCCAACCCTGAGGCCTTAGCTTTAATTAATTACACAAGCGGCACCACATCAAACTCTAAGGGTGTAATGATACCCTATCGCGCTTTGTGGTCTAACTATCAATTTGCTATTGAGGTATTAGGCAAACAGGTGAAACGTGGCGACCATGTCATTTCAATGTTACCACTGGCTCACATGTATGGCATGGCCTTTGAGTTTATTTTTGAATTTTTGCATGGATGTCATGTATTCTATTTAACACGCATCCCCTCACCCAAAATTGTACTCAAGGCTTTTGGTGAAATCAAACCAGTGGTAATCATTTCGGTTCCCTTGATTATTGAAAAGATTATCAAGAAAAACGTATTGCCCAAATTGCAAACACCCAGTATGAAGGTGTTGCTCAAACTGCCTTTTATAAGCGGACGTATACTTGACAAAGTGCGTCAAGGATTGGTGGATGCTTTTGGCGGACGCTTTTATGAAATTATTATTGGCGGAGCTGCCTTTAATAGCGAAGTGGAGGATTTGCTCAACAAAATACACTTTCCCTACACCGTGGGATATGGTGCTACAGAGTGTGCTCCTATCATATCGTATGAGGATTGGCAATTATTCCGTAAGGGCTCATGTGGCAAAGCAGCTCCACGCATGGAAATAAAAATTGATAGTAACGACCCACAACACACCGTTGGTGAAATTCTTACACGCGGAGCTAACGTTATGTTGGGTTACTTTAAAAACGAAGAGGCTACACGTAACACCTTAGTTGACGGATGGTATCACACAGGCGACTTGGGGGTGATGGATGCTGAAGGTAACTTATTTATTCGTGGACGCAGCAAGAATATGCTGTTAGGTGCTTCAGGACAAAACATTTATCCTGAAGAGATTGAGGATAAGCTCAATACGCTGCCTTATGTAAACGAAAGCATTGTGGTGCAACGTGGCGAAAAGTTAGTGGCTCTTATCTATCCCGACTACGATGAAGCTCAACGTGATGGCCTTGATGAAAATGGCTTACGAATGGCTATGGAGCAGAATCGCAAAGACATTAATACGATGGTAGCTGTATATGAACGCATTTCGGCTATTGAACTCTATGAAACGGAGTTTGAAAAAACACCGAAACGTAGCATTAAGCGCTTCATGTATAAATAAAAATTGATTATAGTTTGAACATGGGAAACACGAAACACACAAACCAAGGTGTAACGTCACACTACCTTGAGTATTTGTGTCTTCCGTGTTTTCTGTGTTCAAAAACATTTTCGTATGATTTCATTTTTCAAACCACATAAACATGCTGATGAACAGGCCAGCGAGTTTGTTCATAACGCGGGGTCGATGGTGCTGCGGTCAGAAAACTTGGTGAAGAAGTATGGCAAGCGAACCGTAGTAAATGGCGTTTCGTTTAATGTAAAGCAAGGCGAAATTGTAGGATTGCTGGGGCCTAATGGTGCTGGTAAAACTACCTCCTTTTACATGACCACTGGCTTGGTGGTGCCTAATGGCGGACGCATATTCATTGATAACGAAGAAATCACTAAAGACCCTGTATACAAGCGAGCACAAAAGGGTATTGGCTACTTGGCGCAAGAGGCATCGGTTTTTCGCAAAATGAGTGTTGAGGATAACATATCGTCTGTGCTTGAATTAACAGGCAGATCGAAAGAATATCAACGCGAAAAGTTAGAAAGCCTCATTGCTGAATTTCGCTTGCAAAAGGTGCGTAAGAATTTAGGTGACCAACTATCGGGTGGTGAGCGTCGACGCACAGAGATTGCTCGATGTTTAGCTATTGACCCTAAATTTATTATGCTCGATGAGCCTTTTGCTGGTGTTGACCCTATTGCAGTTGAAGACATTCAATACATTGTGTGGAAGCTAAAGGATCGTAACATTGGTATTCTTATTACCGACCACAATGTTGAAGAAACACTTTGCATTACTGATCGAGCTTACCTACTATTTGAAGGTCGCATTTTATTTCAAGGTACTCCTGAAGAGTTAGCTGCCAACCAAGTTGTGCGTGATAAGTACTTAACTAATAGCTTTAAACTTCGCAAAAAAGACTTTCAAACAATGAGTCGTGAACGCGGCTAACTGCATGCTTAACATAATTGCTGCTTGCTTACATTGTTATTAATCGGCTTATTCACACAGCTAACCATATATCTATTAATAACCCATTATATGTTACTATCTACCTTATTATCGCTTTCATTAGCAGCCTCAACCGATACTTTGACTGTTAAGACGGCTCAGATGCAAGGCCCCTACCCTCTATATACTCCTTATGCCACTGATTCACTTAACATGAAGGGCAAGACATTTGATCCTAACGAGGCTTTGAACAAAAACAATACTCTTGTTAAGCAACAAACATTGCATCCCACAAATATGCCGACTATTGAGCGTGGTTACCATCTAACTGTCGCTGCTGATAGTTTGTCGGCCATGCGTGTGTTACACTTTAATGTACAAGCTGCCCATTACACACAAGCACGTGTAGAGGTAAAAGGACTCAAGAACTATAAATTGTATGTTGACGGAAAGGAATGTGCTGATAAACAGCTCAAATTGGCTCCAGGTCGTGCCGAATTGGCTTTGCAAGTTCTGACAGACAAAACGGCTAAGGACTCCTTTGACGTTAGCATCATAGGCGACAACCTGACTGACCTACAAGTGAATGCCTCAGGTAAACGCCCCTTTACCATAGGACAACAAACCTGGGGCGAACACTATCGCAGCGTAGCTCTCTCACCATCAGGTAAATACTTAGTTACCATCAGTTATTATACCAAGCAAGATGGTAACGCTCAATACACTACTACCTTAACTGAGGTGGCTACTGGCCGTGAATTGTTACACCGCGCTGAATATGTGGCACTTAGTTGGTTACAAGGCTCACGCGATGTACTTTACTACACACGTCAAGCTGGCACTGGTAAGGAATTAGTGCTCTTTACTCCTGCTGATGGCAAAGAACGTGTTTTAACTGACAATTTACCCGATGGCAGTTTTAGCATTTCGCCTAATGAAGATTATCTCATTATCAACAGAAATGAAGAAGGACTGCCCTCAAAAGACGGATTGCGACGCATTAGCGAACCTGATGATCGCATGCCCGGATGGCGAAACCGTAATAGTTTGTGGCGCTATGACTTGAAGACGGGATTATTGCAACGCCTTACCTTTGGTTCGGCCAGCGTAGGATTAGCTGACATATCAGCCGATGGTAAGTATTTGTTGCTGCAATACTCACGCAGCGATGTGAGCAAGTTGCCCATGTGTCGCACATCTTTACTGCGCATGAATGCTTACACCGGAAAGACGGATACACTATTGGCCGACACGACCTTTATCAATAGCGCACGATTCTCACCCGATGCAAGCAAACTGCTCATTTCGGCTTCGCCAGCATCATTTGGTGGCATAGGTAGTGAAGTGAAAGCTGGACAAATTCCACAAGGTTTTGACTACCGCCTTTACGTTTACAACATTGCCACTCACACCACAACACCCGTGTTACGACACTTCAACCCTTCGGTGGCAGACTTTGTGTGGAACGTAGGTGATGGCATGATATATTTTACAGCAGATGATAGAATGGGACGTAACTTATTCCGTCTTAACCCTAAAAACGGACAGGTAACCCAATATGAATTGCCTGTTACGTATGTGCAGGACTTCACACTCTCTGCTGCCAGCAAATCGGCACCACGCTTGGTATTCTTTGGACAAACTCCACAACGTGCACGCGATATGTACACCTGTGAACTGAACAAGGTAAAACCTGCCACTCGCCATATTGGATCAATTGACTTTGACGAATTATACAAGGATGTTGCTATTGCCCCCAGCACAAGTTGGCAGTTTAAAGCCACACGTGGTGACTCTATTGATGGCTTCTACCTTTTGCCCCCCAACTTTGATAGTAGCAAAAAATATCCCATGATTGTTTACTATTATGGTGGATGTTCACCCTCAACTAATTTATTAGAGTCATGGTATCCTTTCCAAACATTTGCAAGTCAAGGCTACGTGGTTTACGTGCTTAACCCAAGTGGCACCACCGGATATGGCCAGGAGTTTGCTGCACGCCATGTTAACACCTGGGGTAAAGAATCAGGTGATGATATCATTCAGGGTGTCAAAGAATTCTGCAAAGCGCATAGTTTTGTCGATGCTAAACACATTGGTTGTATTGGTGCCTCATATGGTGGTTTCATGACTGAATATTTGCAAACGCAAACCGACATATTCGCAGCAGCTATATCACATGCTGGCATTAGTAACATTACCAGTTATTGGGGAGGTGGCTATTGGGGATACTCATATGGCGAAACAGCACAATATGGCAGTTTTCCTTGGAATAATCCCGACCTTTACGTCAAGCAGTCACCGTTGTTTAATGCCGACAAGATTCATACCCCCCTACTCTTGCTTCATGGAACAGCTGATACTAACGTACCCACTAATGAGAGTCAACAACTCTTTAATGCTTTGAAAATATTGGGTCGCGATGTATCATACATTCAAGTTGAGGGCGAGAACCACGTTATTACAGATTATAACAAACGCCAAGCTTGGCTGAAGGTTATATATGCCTGGTTTGCCAAATACTTGCAAGGTAACGATGCTTGGTGGAAGGCACTTAACAACTAAGCAATTAAGTAGGTGTTCAATGTAAAGAAAATAGAATTGAACACCTGCTTGGGTGTTTTTTAGAACCACCCGCTTCATATTATTCACCGCTTAACTTTATTCTTACTTTGCTCATTGATATAACTTTACGTCTACTCATAGCCATGTTGTTAGGTGGTAGCATTGGCATTGAGCGCGAATATCGCTCAAAGGAGGCTGGGTTCCGTACTCACTTTCTTGTGGCTTTGGGTAGTGCCTTATTTTGTGTTGTGTCGCAGTATGGGTTTGGCATTGATTTAAAGGACTCGTCACGTGTTGCAGCACAAGTTGTTTCGGGCATTGGTTTTTTAGGAGCTGGCACAATCATCTTTCAAAAGAATGTGGTGCGTGGGCTTACCACTGCTGCTGGTTTGTGGGTTACTGCTGCTATTGGGTTGGCATGTGGAACAGGCATGTATGCCGCAGCGTGCATAACTACACTACTGGTTATTTTAGGACTTGAAGTTTTAGTTTATTGTGTACCGCGAATTGGGACGACTACCATTGATATTTCGTTTTCAACTAACGAAAAGGACAAAATACGTGACTTTGTTAAAGTGGCTCGAAAGGAAGGACTTGAAATTTATTCATATGAACTTAAAGAGCGCCATATTGATGAGCAAGTGTCATATTACGTGAACATTGAACTCAAAATGAAACGTAATAAAGATTGCACTCAAACGCTGCTTGAACATATGGATGACTTTCAGAACGTCACCATTTCATCTATTGAATAACGCTTTTTAAAAAAAACTATACGTTCACCAAAGGGTTTACGTATATAACATACTCTACTCTCATGAAACATTCACTCATTTTTGCTCTTGCCCTATCACTTGTGGTAGGAACAGCCCATGCACAAAACAATGAACATTATTACCTTAACTATAACGATGTTGCCAGCAGTCTAAAACTACTGCCAGCCCCGCCACAGCCAGGTAGTGCTCAATTCAATTATGACAAGGCCCAATATGAATGGGGCAAGATGCAACGCATAACGCCACGTGCCAAACAAGCTTTTAACGATGCGAACTTGAACGATGAAGGCTTGGCTCGCGCCTATTCTGAAGCTTTTGGCACAACGCTTTCAAAAGAGAATACGCCCGAAATTTACAAGCTCATGACGCACATGCAAGAGGATGCTGGCGACTTGGCTACACGTGAGGCAAAGAATTATTACACGCGAATGCGCCCCTTTCTCTTCTTCAAAGAGCAGTCGCTCACACCTAATGACGAAAAGTGGTTGGCTGGCAATGGCTCTTATCCTTCAGGACACACATCAAAGGGATGGGCTGTAGCCCTTGTTTTGGCCGAAATTAATGTTGAGCGACAAAATGAGATTTTAAAACGTGGCTTTGAAATAGGACAAAGCCGTGTCATCTGCGGTGTGCATTACCAAAGTGATGTTGACGCAGGCCGCGTAGTGGGTAGTGCACTTGTGGCTCGCCTACATGCCAATGATGCCTTTAATGCCCAATTGGCTAAGGCCAAAAAGGAATTTGCCAAACTGATGAAGGAAGGTAAAATAAAGAAGGCTGGAGAATAACTATTGGTAAACCCGTTGGCAGAACTCTTGGTTAACAGGTTGACGAGCTAACAAGTTAACGGAGTAACAAGTAAGCATACTATGCACATACATAGTATGTTTAATTATGTTCATCTTTTTAATTTTCTATTTGTAATTTACAGCAAAGAGCTGCACCTATATTAAGGAGTGCGGCTCTTTGCTTGCAACAAAACGATAATGTCATTGTATGCAAGGATTTTACACCATTCTGCTACTTATCTGTTCGAACGTGTTTATGACTTTTGCCTGGTATGGCCATCTTAAATTACAAGAAACAGGTGTGAGCCGCAACTGGCCGCTCATAGCAGTTATATTGTTTTCGTGGGGTATTGCATTGTTTGAATATATGTGTCAAGTACCTGCCAATCGTTTAGGATTTATTGATAATGGAGGTCCCTTCAGCCTCATTCAATTAAAGGTTATACAAGAGGTTGTATCGCTCATTGTATTTACCGTCATCGCCACCTTTATGTTTAAAGGCGAAGCTTTTCATTGGAATCATATTGTTGCCTTTGGCTGCTTGGTTGCCGCTGTTTACTTTGTTTTCATGAAATAAGGATGGTTGATTATGACTGAGCAAAAGAAACTTCAACCCGAATACCAACTTCACAAACGCTTGCAGCGACAATTGGGTGAAGCCATAAAAGAGTTCTCACTAATTGAGAAAGGCGACCGCATACTCATTGGCTTGTCAGGAGGAAAAGATTCACTTGCCTTGCTTGACCTTTTAGGCGAACGCATGGCTCGCAGCAATCATTACTTTACGATTGAAGCCATGCATGTGCGCATGCGTAACATTCATTATACTTCAGACACAAGCTACCTACAAGCACAATGTAAAAAATGGAATATACCCTTTCATGTTGTAGAAACAGGTTTTGAACCTGACCGCAATGCCAAACGCACACCTTGTTTTCTGTGCTCATGGAATCGTCGAAAAACGCTTTTTAATGAAGCTCAACGTTTGCATTGCAACAAAATAGCGTTAGGACACCATCAAGATGACATTTTGCGTACGGCCTTAATGAACCTTACCTTTAATGGTACATTCTCAACCATGCCCGTACGTATCAGCATGCGCAAGTTTTGCATGACCATCATTCGCCCCTTAGCACGAATGGCTGAGGATGATTTAAAAAGTTGGGCCGCAATGCAACATTATCACCCCGTTGACAAAGTCTGTCCATTTGATGGTGTTAGCAACCGCACCAACATACAACAAGTTACAGCGGCATTGGCCACACTAACTCCCAACTATCGAAACAACCTATGGCATGCACTGCTTAAAGCTGGTGCTTTAATTGAATAATATGATGTTGTTTTTTCTGTTGCTCTTTTGAGCTTTAGCAAACAACTTTCATATATCAACCAACTGACATTACGCTATTCACCCTCTTTATGCATTAAAAGGGCAATCAAAATGCTTTTTTATAAAAAAAACTGTCATTTTGTTTGTCAGTTTCAAAATTATGCCTACCTTTGCACCGCATTAAGGAAATGAACGGGGCGTAGCGCAGTCCGGTTAGCGCACCTGCTTTGGGAGCAGGGGGTCGTGGGTTCGAATCCCGTCGTCCCGACATATTAAAAGCCATAGAGTTTTCAGATTGGAAATTCTATGGTTTTTAGTTTATCTATTAACTTATATCCTATACTTGGCAAAGTTGTAGTACTATACACAATGACTATTGAATATAATACTTGTTTGAGTTAGAAATTACCATATTACGCACTCTGTAAATTAGCCTTAGTGAGCTATATATCAAGTTATTGCAGGGAATTCAGCCCTAAATTAATATCGGTCGAAAACAATATGCGGATAGTTCCCTTTGCCAGAATGGCAAACAAATTGAGATAATAACAAAGATGATATTTGAACTTTGTTATATAGAAGCAATAACTTTGAATTCCTACTTAGCAATATAAGCAATAATTTATGACCAGCTTAAATAAGCAAAATTGTCTCATTAAACTGGTCATATCATTAAATAGCGCATGCTATGCTTGAAAACCCAAAGGGACGAATTACAACATAGCAACATAATAAAAGTGAAAGATACACCACTTCACTATTTCTTCATATAGAAGTATTTGTAAAGAGGAGCTACCATCAAAGCTTGACACATGCGGTTCTGCTCAAGTAAAGACTTTACTTCATTCTCATTCATCATCACCACAGTTAACTCCTCTGTTGCATCAAGCGATTGATCGGCAACCTTCTCGACACCTACCGCAAGAAAGCAATGCGTGTAATTGTTCTGCGAACCAGGATTAGCTCCTATATCCATCAACTTTGTCCATTCTCCACCAGCATAACCTGTTTCTTCAAGTAACTCACGCTGTGCTGCCTGCAAGGGAATTTCACCTTTTTCCATCACGCCACATGGCAACTCCGTGCTAAACACTTGCATGCCGTGACGATACTGACGCTCCATAATAAAATGTCCATCTTTGGTTATGGCAATAACATTTACCCAATCGGGATATTCGAGCACATAATATTCATCGTTCACACGTCCATCGGCCAACTCTACCTTATCACAGCGAGCTGTAAGCCAAGGACGCTTAATGATGTATTTGCTCTCAAGTATTTTCCATTTCTTTTCTTTTGGCTCCATAATACATCACCAACTATAAAGTTACATCAATAATTTGCACATCTTCCTTAGGTCGATCATTACGATCGGTTGCAACCGACACAATTTTTTCAACAACATCCAATCCCTCTTCAACATAACCATATACGGTGTATTGCCCGTCAAGGAAAGGAGTTCCACCTATGGTAGTGTACGCCTCAACTTGTTCTGCAGTAAAACGAGGTTGCCCCAGTTCCTTACACTTTTGCTTGGTTTGTGCTTGTAAGGCATCTTGCAATGTCTGCAATCCTGCACGATCACGATTGCGACGCATTTGCATTATTTCGGCACGATGTTCTCCGACCAAAGCATTAAACACCATTTGCTCTTGCTGCATAGCCATTTGCTTTTCGAGAGATTTGAGTTCACCCGACTTGTAAACTTTACCCCACACAATGTAGAATTGGCTACCACTACTCTCGCGTGCAGGATTTACCTCATCGCCCGTACGAGCAGCGCATATAGCCCCACGCTTGTGAAAGAACTTTTCAGCATTTATTTCAGCTGGAATAGTATAACCTGGTCCTCCTGTGCCTAACACTTTTCCTTGAGGAGCAAATTTGCTGTCGGGATCTCCTCCTTGTATCATAAAGTCTTTAATGACACGATGGAACAACGTGCCATTATAAAACCCTTCTTTTACCAATTTTATAAAGTTGTCGCGATGAAGAGGTGTTTCATCATAAAGGTTTACGACTATACGTCCGAGCGTTGTGTTAAGAGTTATCTGCATAGTTTCATTCAAAAGAATTAATTGCGTTTACTATTTGCTCTGCTTGCGCAGAAGTTATCACTTGATTCATAGGAATAGACAATTCTTGTGCATGAATGCGCTCTGTTATAGGGTAACTGCGCACATTCCATGCTGCATAACAAGTCTGTTTGTGAGGCGGTATGGGGTAATGAATAATAGTTTGCACCCCACACGCTGCAAGGTGTTGCTGCAACCTATCCCTTTCAGCACAGAACACGGGAAATTGGTGATACACGTTATTCTCGTTGGGCAAGCGCATGGGTAAGGTGATTAGAGGATTGTTTATATGTGCATAATAGTAAGCTGCCAATTGTTGTCGTTTTTTATTATCAGCATCCAAATATTTTAGTTTTACTGATAACACAGCCGCATCAATTTCACTCATACGGCTATTAATGCCCACATACTGAAAAACATACTTGCGCTGACTGCCATAATTGGCTAAAGCTCTAATAACTGAAGCCAGTTCGTCTTCATTTGTTGTTACAGCACCAGCGTCCCCAAAGGCACCCATATTTTTGCCTGGATAAAAACTGTGAGCAGCAGCATGCCCCAAAGCCCCTGTCTTAATTCCTGCATATGCACAGCCATGACTTTGAGCACAATCTTCAAACAATTTTAGGTTATGTTTTTGACAAATAGCAGCTAACTGTTCATTATAAGCAATACGACCATATAGGTGTACCGTCATAATGCCGCGTGTGTTTGAAGTTAAGACGTTTTCAATTTTACTTATATCTAATTCCAGTCCATCCCAAGTAGGCTCCACGAGTATAGGAGTCAAGCGGTTACGTGTAATGGCCAATATGGTAGCAATGTAAGTGTTGGCAGGCACGATAATTTCATCACCATCATGCAAATATCCCAATTCTTTGTATCCTCTGAGTATAAGGTACAATGCATCCAGCCCATTGGCCACAGTTACACAGTGTTGTGTACCTATATATTGTGCGTATGCTTGTTCAAATTGTTGTATTTCAGTTCCCTGCAAGAACCATCCACTGTCTATAACACGCTGCACAGCTGTTTTATACTCTTCAGCATGCATTTGCGTTATGGCTTGCAAGTCAAGTGCTTTAATCATAAGTGTTTGTCGTTTGATTGTCTATAAGCTATGAATGATGCATAATTGCGCAAGTAATCGTCTTCATTATATGCATGCGAGGCCAACACCAAGCAAATACTACCTGACGAAAAGCCTTGCTCTGAAGCCCATATGCCAGGAGGTACGTGCAAAGCCCAAAAAGGACGATTCAGCATAACAGTACGTTTATTTACCCCATCATCTAACACAACTTCAAAGCTACCTGATGCAGCAATAATGAACTGATGACATTGCTTGTGAGCATGTGCACCGCGATCTTCACCGCCTGGAATGTCGTAACTATAAAACACACGATTTATAGGAAAAGGCACATGCACGTTTTCATAAACAAATGTGAGGTTACCTTCAGGGTCGTGATGTCGAACAAGTTGACAAAGAGAACAATCAAATACACTGGGCAAACGATGCACATGGGGTAAAATAGACTGTGAGAACAATGTCACATCAGCGCTTTGCACTGGCACATTGGGCGAATGAGTAGTGACAATTTTGCCTTGTTTCCAAAGCAAAAACTCTTCATAATTCAGAATATAGTCGTCAGCATCAAATGGGTTGGATGCTAACACCAAAGCTAATGAATTGGTTGAAAAATTCGTCATACGTCGCCATGTACCTTGTGGCACATACACACCCATGTATGAACGATTCAAATGATAGATGTTTTTTTCTGTTCCGTTATCAAGCTCTACATCAAAGCTTCCTGACAAAGCTACAATAAACTCTTGGTTCTGCTTATAAGCATGCTCGCCTCGGCTAAAGCCTCCTGGCACATCATATATCCAATAGGCACGACTAATAGCAAATGGTATTTGTTCCATTTGCTCTATAATTGACAAATTGCCACGTCCATCTGCAATCTTGGGCAACTGTATGATGCGTTCGTGTTGTATTTTCATTGATGCTGTTTATAAAAAGAGACAAAGCGGTATTAAAATAAAGCAAGGCGAATGCAGAGCATCAAACTTGTTTGAATGCTATGCTGAGCTGAAGCCTATTTTATGCAAAAATAGC
>SAMEA3663105__coassemble_504_pt1 | contig 22908 bp, 15 predicted proteins | sample SAMEA3663105__metabat2_low_PE_034 | metagenome-assembled genome bin SAMEA3663105 (sample SAMEA3663105) | pig gut metagenome | biome: pig gut; feature: pig-associated habitat; material: faeces | place: Denmark | collected 2012
GTTAACCTGTCAACTTGTTAACCCGTTAACCTGAAATTCCGCCAACGGGTATGTGTCACTAAGTGGTGCTGAGTTTAGAACTCTTGTCCAATGATGAAGTGGAATTGAGAGCCACCTGCACGCTTACCCGTGTAACCACTGATGTACTTTTGGAAACCATAAGCCCAATCAATACCCATCAAGCCCACCATAGGCAACAAGATGCGCACACCTACACCAGCAGAACGCTTCATGTTGAAAGGATTGAAGTTCTTAACATTTTGCCAAGCATTACCCCCTTCGAGGAAGGCCAAGGCAAAGATAGAGGTGGAGGTTTCAAGCATTAACGGGTAACGCAACTCAAGCGTCATGCGGCTATAAGCATAAGCATCGCCATAATAAGAGTTGTTGCCCGATAGTGAACCATTTTCATAACCACGCAAGCCAATGGTTTCGGTAGCGTAACCACTTGAATAGCCCGACATGCCATCGCCACCTACATAGTAAGTTTCAAAGGGTGACTTTTTGTGCTGATTGTATGAGCCCAATATACCAAACTCAACACGTGTCATCAACACAGGTGCCTTAACTGCACTCGACAAGGCGGTAAAGTTGCGAAATTTGAACTTCCACTTATGGTATTCAATCCAGCGGAACTTCTCCTGCATCTCCTTTTGATAATTGGCACTGTTGTAATCAGTAGCCAAATTCTTGTAGTTACGTCCATCCCACAAAGAGTAAGGAGGTGTTAACGTAACTTGGAAGAGGAACTCCGAGCCCTTGCGCGGATAGAAGGGGTGATCAGTAGAGTTACGCTGCAATGAGAGCGACAAGTTGATGTTGTTGCAGTTACCATCGGTAATTAAGAAGTACTGCCATGACTTCAGCATGTAGCGTGTGTAAGAGAGTTCGGCCATAAACGTAAAGTAGTCGTCGGGCCAACGCAAACGCTTACCAAATCCCAAGCTGAGGTTTACCATCTTAACATACTTGTCGGGGTCATAAGCATCGGTATAGTAATTAGAACTTGTGCCATAACCATAAGCATAGTTCATCATTTGACTATAGTAGTTTTGGTTGATGTAGTTAGAGTTTACATCACTCTGCTTACTATATGAAATGCTGAACGAGAGTTGGTTAGGACGCTTACCACCAAGCCAAGGCTCAAGGAATGAAAAGCCATAGTTTTGATAGTAAGTACCATTAGTTTGCACCTGTAACGAAAGGGTTTGTCCGTCACCATGAGGTATGAAGCCTACACGCTTATAACCACCCTTGCGGAAAAGGTTCTGCACCGAGAAGTTGGTAAACTTTAAACCTACACGGCCAACAATACCTGTTTGTCCCCAACCAGCAGAAAGTTCTATTTGGTCACCGCCCTTTGAGGTGAGGGGATAGTTCAAATCAACCGTACCGCTTACGGGGTCGGGTTTGATGCCACTCTGCCCAAACTGTGACTGCAAGGATTCAGGGTCAAACTGGTTCATTTGAGCCAAATCTTGAATAGAACGTTTGATGTTGTCCATTGAGAACAAGTCGCCAGGTTTGGTGCGTAACTCACGGCGAATAACGTTTTCGTACACACGGTCGTTACCCGCAATGCGCACATGGTTAAAGGTGGCTTGTTGTCCCTCACGAATGCGCATTTCAAGGTCAATGGAGTCGCCCACCACGTTCACTTCAACAGGGTCAAGGCGGTAGAACACATAACCATTGTTATAATAAAGGTTACCTACAGCATCGTCGTCGGTATTCAAACGCTTGTTCATGAGTGTTTGGTCATATACATCGCCCTGCTTCATTTGCAAAATGCGTTGTAGCAAGTCGGAGTTATAAACGGTGTTACCCACCCACGAAATGTTGCGCACAAAGTACTTTTTGCCTTCATACACGTTCATAAAAATGTTAACGTGCTTATCGTCAATTGTTTGTACGCTATCGGCCGTGATGATGGCATCGCGATACCCCCACGAGTTCAGTTTTTCGACCAAGAGGTCCTTGTCCTCCTTATACTTTTCGGGCAAGAACTTTTTAGAGCGAAACATGTTAACGAAACTCTTTTCGTGCGTTTTCTTCATGGCTCTTTTCAACTTACCCACATGCTTAGGGTCAGCTCCTGTAATGAAGATTTTTTGCACTTTAATTTTTTCGTTCTTGTTGATATTAATGTCAACAAGTACGCGGTTATCGCCCGTTACGTCCTCGCGCTGCACAATGTTCACCTCGCAATTTTTAAAGCCCTTCTCTTCAAAGTGCTTCTTAATGTAGTGTTCTGCGCGGTTCACCATGTCGGTAGTGATTTGGTTGCCAGGTTGAAATCCAATGATTTTTTCACAATCCTCACGTTCCGACTTTTTTACACCCGTATAGCGAATGCTTGAAATACGTGGTTGCGCTGTAAGTTTCACGTGCAAATAAGCTTTGCCATCGACAATACTGTCGGCCACTATTTCAACATTTGAAAAAATCTTTTGGTTCCAATATCGACGCACTGCCTCACTTATGTCAGGTCCAGGGATTTCATAACTTTGTCCCACCGTTAAACCTGAGATGTTAAGCAGATAGTCAACGTCATACCCTTTCATTTCGTCAACTGTCAAGCCCCCTAATATGTAGCGTGGGTGATTGGCCGTGTACGTAATGACAGGTGTATTCGGCATAGCTTCGGCTGCATCAGTTTGCGCCTGTATCGCCTCAACCGACGATAAGGCCATTGCAAACATGAGCAGCACTCGTGGAGTATATTTCATTTATTATTGTGTTGTTGCAATAAAACTTTTTAAGTGGGTGAAAAAAGATTGTACACATGTGGCAAGGGTAGAAAGGCAACATGGGCATTAGTCAACTCATTAGCTACCATCATCCCCCATTCATGAGCTAACAACTCTTTTCAACCTGTTCACTTGTTTTGCCATAGCGGCGTTCGCGATTTTGATACCATGCTATGGCCTTGCACAAATCAGCTTCATGAAAGTCGGGCCAAAAAGTGTCGCAAAAATAAAATTCGGTGTAAGCACACTGCCAAAGCAAATAGTTGCTTAAGCGAACCTCGCCCCCCGTGCGAATGAGCAAATCAGGGTCGGGCATAAAGTTTGTGGCCAAGTGTTGCGATATGGTGTCCTCGCTAATGTCATCGGGTTGTAATCGTCCCTTTTTCACCTCAGTTGCTAACTGACGCATGGTGTGGGTTATTTCCCAGCGCGAACTATAACTTAAAGCTATCACCATGGTCATGCCTGTGTTAACCGAAGTGCGCTCTTGCAGCCCAAGAATAGACTGGCGTACCACATCGGGCACACGACTTAAGTCGCCAATGATGCGTAGGCGCACATTGTTGTTCATGAAGAGTTCCTCCTCGAGCGAGGTAAGAATGAGCGACATGAGCGCGGCCACCTCGTCGGCAGGTCGATTCCAATTTTCGGTTGAAAAGGTATAGAGCGTCAAGAACTTCACGCCCAAGTTTGAGCAAGCTGTGGTAATTTCACGCACAGCCACAACGCCCTGTTGATGCCCCATGCTACGGTTCATGCCGCGTGCTTTGGCCCAACGTCCATTGCCATCCATTATGATGGCAATGTGGGCAGGAATTCTTGAAGAGTCGAGTTGCATTTCCTTTTTTGGTTTATTGTGAAAAAGAGTCAGTCCCTATTACATGTGGGACATTTGGGATTCAAATCGTAAGTCAGCGTAAAGGTCAAAGCCGAATAGGCATCCTTGTTGCGAAAGAGTTCAGACTTGATACCTAAAGGAGCATTAAGGCCGTCTAACTTGTCGCTTAGGCTGAAGTGAACCATCCAGTCAAGACCTAAGTTTAAACGAGGTGCCACCTTATACTTCAGTCCTACACCTATGGGGAAGTTGGCCGTAAATGATTTGCCAGCAGCACCATAAGTCAGTCCAAAGCCCATTTGCAAATAAGGCACAAGGCGTTTGTAACCTCGATAGTCGCGCTGAAAGCCATAGGGCAAGAAATGGAGTTCATAAAGAGCCGACACATCATAAATGCCATTGCTCACCGAGTAATTGAGCCTATCAGTACCCGTTGCATTGGCGTTGGCAGGATAAAAGGGCTTCATGCCTTGTGTGCTACCCTTTACCATGTCGTAGGTGAACTGCGCCTTTACTGCCATGCGTGGATTAAGCGGGAAACGCGCTATGAGTGCTCCTGCCAACGAGGCTTTGTCCTTTACATCAGTAAAGTTGATGCTTGTGCCCACACCTGCACCTAACTCAAGACGATAAAAGTTGTCGTCTTGTTGGGCACAAAGCATATGCGACCACAAAGCGCACAACGCTAATAATATAATATGTATGCCACTGCCTTTTGCCATGTAACATGTAACAGAGTAAGGGTTAAAGATTTGAGGAGTTGAGAAGTTGAAGAGTGAAGCAAGCGCAATGTAATTGACACCTTTTGTAACGAGAGGCAACACTCACATCACATTCCGCGCCCTCAGTTCATGCATTGCACAAGGCATTACTTCCACCCTAAGCGGTTAATGCGACCTTTGTAAACATCGCCTGTTCCGCTACAAACTATCCATATATACTGGTCATTGTCTACCGCAACAGCTAACGAGCGTACGCCCGTTAACGATGGGTGTGTTATGACATTAGGCTTCCATGTGCGACCATTGTCTTGACTGGTGTAGAACGGAGCCATTTGCCCATCGGTGGTGAGACCAGTTAATACAGTTCCCTCATCGTAAGCAAAAAGGCAAGCATTTGTTAACTTAGGGCAGGCATATTCACCTAACTCCTCAGTCTGTGGCAAATACATCCAAGGATAATGATAGTTGCCATTGACATCAAAATCGTGTTTCCACACCGCTACGTTATCGCCATCGTTGCCCACCATAATCAGCATATTGCCATTTTTATCGGCACGCGATCGCTGCAGAGTGCAAGCCACATTTTGCGTGGGCAGGTGTCCTTCGGTGTCAACATCGCTTTCATTCCAAGTTAAGCCATCAGCTGAGGCCCACATTTGCCCCTGGCTAACTGCATATAAGCTATCGTTGCTGGCTGCTACCAACGCATCAAATGATGTTGAGACTGAAACATTGTTCCAATCAGTACCCGTGCTTGACTTGATGAGTTGCTTGCCAGCAAGTGTATAAAAATCATTTTTAAAATACTGCACCGAGCGCACACTAAAGTTGCTCACACCACTCAACGATAGAGCATCATCAAAATGAGGAGTCTGCGTTTCAGTTTGCACCAACTGAGTAGTGCCATCAGCACGCTGGCCAAAAACATAGAGCATGCCGTTGGCACAGAGTGCTTTGCTACTAACAAACGAGGCCACAGCACTTAGGGGGTTACTATCAACGTGTTGCCACTCAAGTGAGTCGGGCTCAACATCATAAACGTTTATATTAATGGTATAGGTACGTGTCGACACGCCATCGGCGGCATGTACCGTCACCTCACGTGGTTGACTAAAGTCGGTACTATCAGTTACTACGAAGGTAGTATCGTTGCCAGTGCTCAAGCTCTTAATGGTTAAATAGCCTGTATTAGCCAAGCCATTGGTGGCAAACACCAACTTGTCAGTACGTGTGCCCACGGGTAATGGCTCTGGGTTATAAATGCGATAGTTCACCTGGTCAATGTAAAGCTGATAAGCACCTCCAGTTACGGTGTAAGTCATCACGGTGTCGTTGCCCGCAGCATTAATGGTATGTACCTCACGCTTTAGTGTGCCAAGTGTGGCTGAGGTTATGATACAATCGCGCGACACTTCGGTTTCGCCTGTAGTGGAAGAATCGCAAGCAGTAAAGACTAAGTTAGCCATCATTGCCATCACAAGGGCCAGTATGGAGTATCTTTTCATGTTCGTTTTTATCAATATTTCTGCAAAAATACGCACAAATTCTATATTGAGAGCGTTTTCAGAAACTTTTATCTTGTTTTTATGCTTCTTTACGCTCACAATTCAAAAAAGTGTTTGAATTACGTGAACCTACTTATCAGTGAAAAGCCCTGTTTCTTTTTCATACACATAAGTAGGTATTACGCGTTGGCGGAATTAGTAAACAAGTTGACAAGTTAACGGGTTAACTGGTAAGTTTGCCAAGCTTTTTAAGTTTCCTGTCATTCTGCTTTAACATAATAAGTGGTGTAAAGCATACTTACTTGTTAACCTGTCAACTTGTTAACCCGTTAACCTGAAATTCCGCCAACGGGTTATACCGAACTCACATTATACACAATACCCCGAACACATCCCGAAGACTTCCCGAAGAGCAGTTGAAGACAAACTGATGGTGAGGTGGATATGACATTAAATTGCAGATTAATGAGTTATAGGTGCTGTTCATAGACCATTAAATTGTACTTTTGCAGAAACAAAACAATGAAAAGGAGCAACCCACTGCCCTTTTTTATACATAACCATTACGCGCATGTTAGCAACTCCATTTTCATCGCCTCTCTATTTATTAGCCAAACCTGCAGGTTCGCGCTGCAACCTGGCTTGCAAATATTGTTATTATCTTGAAAAGTCAAAACTCTATGCCGACTCTCCCTCAGAGGTGATGAGTGATGAACTACTCGAAAAATTCATTCACGACTACATTGCCGCACAAACCATGCAACAAGTGCTCTTTACGTGGCATGGAGGCGAAACCCTTATGCGCCCTCTCTCATTTTACAAACGTGTGGTGGAGTTGCAGCATAAGCATGCCAATGGTCATGTTATTGACAACTGCATACAAACCAATGGTACGCTGCTCACCGACGAATGGTGTGCCTTTTTTAAACGCGAAGGGTGGTTAGTGGGTGTGAGCATTGACGGACCACAAGAGTTTCATGATGAATATCGACGCAACCGCGCAGGTAAGCCCTCATTTAACCAAGTGATGCGGGGCATTCATTTGCTCAATAAGCATGGAGTGGAATGGAATGCTCTGGCGGTAGTAAATGACTTTAATGCTGACTATCCGCTCGACTTTTACCATTTCTTTAAAGAGATAGGTTGTCACTACATTCAGTTTACGCCTATTGTTGAGCGTTTGCAATCGCATGCCGACGGACGTAACTTGGCTGCTGTTGACGAACAAGGTGATGGAGGACTCATGGAGTTTAGCGTTACACCTGATCAATGGGGTAACTTTCTTTGCACCCTGTTCGACGAATGGGTGCGTCATGATGTGGGCGAATATTTTGTGCAACTATTTGATGCCACATTGGCCAACTGGATGGGACAACAACCTGGCATTTGCACATTGGCCAAGACATGTGGACACGCTGGAGCTATAGAGTGGAATGGCGATGTGTATGCTTGCGACCACTTTGTGTTTCCACAATATAAGTTGGGAAACATTCGTAACTCATCACTCATCGACATGATGTACTCGCCACAACAACAAGCCTTTGGGCAAGCTAAACAAAAGTCGCTGCCGCAGCAATGCCGCACATGCCAATATTTGTTTGCTTGTAATGGCGAATGCCCCAAAAATAGGTTTTGCAAAACAGCCGATGGCGAACCTGGATTGAACTATCTGTGCAAAGGTTATCACCAATTCTTTGCACACGTGGCTCCCTACATGGATTGGATGAAGCGCGAATTGATGAACCAACGTCCACCTGCTGGCATTGTCGACTTGCTCCGACAATCACCCCACTATTTTGATTAATCGCCCTTAAAGCATCAGTAAAGCATTCATACACCTACTTACACATATTCCGAAAAAAACAAGGGTTAACTATGCCTTATTGCTTGCTTATCACTAACTTTGTAGCCAAAATAAAAACAAAAAAACGACAATGAAGATAGAACAACAACTCAATGACGCTGTGATTGAAGCTGTAAAGGCTCTTTACGGACAAGAAATCACCCCTGCACAGGTGGCGCTACAAAAAACGAAAAAGGAATTTGAAGGACACCTTACTTTGGTGGTTTTCGGTTTGTTGCGCATTTCACGCAAAAAGCCTGAAGACACAGCGCAGGAGATTGGACAGTGGCTCACCGACAACACAGAGTTGCTACAGTCGTTTAACGTGGTTAAGGGCTTTTTGAACCTTGTCATCGCTCCCGCACAATGGATTGGTTTGCTCAATGACATTGAAGCCAACGACCACTTTGGCATTACTAAGCCTACCGACAATAGTCCGTTGGTGATGATTGAATACTCCTCGCCTAACACCAATAAGCCTCTGCACTTGGGTCATGTGCGTAACAACCTGTTGGGCTGGGCCTTGGCTGGCGTAGTTGAGGCTAACGGCAACCGTGTTGTAAAGACCAACATTGTGAACGATCGTGGTATTCACATTTGCAAGTCGATGCTGGCTTGGCTCAAATATGGCAATGGCGAAACCCCTCAGAGCAGTGGCAAGAAGGGTGACCACTTGATTGGTGACTATTATGTAGCCTTTGACAAGCATTACCGCGCTGAGGTGAAAGAGCTGCAAACTAAATTCATGGCTGAAGGCATGGATGAAGAAGCAGCTAAGGCTAAGGCCGAAAAAGAAAGTCCCTTGATGCAAGAGGCACATGCCATGCTCGTAAAGTGGGAGGCTGGCGACCCTGAAGTACGTGCCTTGTGGCGCAAAATGAATGAGTGGGTGTATGCTGGATTTGACGAAACTTATAAAGCCTTGGGGGTTAGCTTCGACAAAATATACTACGAAAGCGACACTTACTTAGTGGGTAAACAAGCCGTTGAGGAAGGTTTACAAAAGGGTCTCTTCTTCCGCAAAGAGGATGGATCAGTATGGGCCGACTTAACTAAGGACGGATTAGACGAGAAACTTTTGTTGCGTGCCGATGGCACCAGTGTGTACATGACTCAGGACATTGGTACGGCTAAGTTGCGCTTTCAAGACTTCCCCATTGACAAAATGATTTATGTGGTGGGTAATGAGCAGAACTATCACTTCCAGGTTCTCTCTATTTTACTCGACCGCTTAGGCTTTGAATGGGGCAAGAGTTTGGTTCACTTCTCATATGGCATGGTGGAACTGCCTAATGGTAAGATGAAGAGCCGCGAAGGTACGGTGGTTGATGCCGATGACTTGGTAGCAGGCATGATTGCTCAAGCTCGCCAAACCATTGACGAAGCCAAGAAGAACTCTGACATGACCGAGGAGGAAAAGAATGAGGTGGCTCGCATTGTGGGCATGGGCGCTCTGAAGTACTTCTTGCTCAAAGTTGATGCTCGCAAAAATATGCTCTTTAACCCCGAAGAGAGTATTGACTTTAATGGTAACACAGGTCCCTTCATTCAATACACTTATGCACGCATTCGCTCTATTCTGCGCAAAGCAGCCGATGCAGGCATTCAAGTTCCCGAAAAGTTACCTACCGATGTTGAAATCTCAACCAAGGAGGAAGAAATTATTCAACACATTGCCGACTTTGCCTCTGTAGTGCGTCAAGCTGGCTCTGAATATCAACCTGCTGCTGTAGCCAATTACTGCTATGAATTGGTTAAAGAGTATAACCAATTCTACCACGACTTTAGCATCATGCGCGAAGAGGATGCTAAGAAACAAGCCTTCCGCCTTGTGCTTTCAAAGAATGTGGCTAAAGTAGTACGCCTTGGCATGGGATTGTTAGGCATTGAAATGCCCGAACGCATGTAATAAAGGATTGAAGAGTCAAGATATAAAATGAGTCATGATCTTGACTCTTCATTTTTATAGAAAGCACATCTCTGCATTTAAGTAGGTGTTCAATTTTATTCCTACAACGCGTTGCGGAATTAGTTGACAAGTTAACGGGTTAACAGGTTGACAAGTTAACGGGTTAACAGGTTGACAAGTTAACGGGTTAACAGGTAAGTTTGTCAAGCATTTTAGCTTTTTACCATTCTAACTTTAACATAATAAGTGGTGTATAGCATACTTACCCCATTAACTTATTAACCCGTTAGCCAAGCATTTCGCCAACGGGTTTCTACATGGACATTGAACACCTACTTCAGTAAATTACTACTACCCCTTGAGCAACAAAACAAAATATTACGTGGTGTGGCAAGGCCGTAAGCCTGGCATCTATAGCACTTGGGACGAATGTCAACAACAGGTATCGGGTTTCCCAGCTGCTGTTTTTAAGTCGTTTAAGACAGCTACTGAAGCACAAAAAGCCTTTGACTCACCTGCAAGCGACTACGTACAACCAGTTGCAACACAAAGAGCAACTCAGCCTCAAGCTGATAAAGACTCTCTTCAGAGCCAGCCACAACAGTCACGCGCACCTAAAGGTTGCCCACCTGCCCCACCCGACTATCGACACGACACGGTGCTACCCCTACCCCCCGAAGTGAACGCAAACGCCTTAGCTGTTGACGCTGCTTGCTCGGGCAACCCTGGCCCTATGGAATATCGTGGAGTAGACTTGGCCACAGGACAAGAGGTGTTTCACTTTGGCCCTGTACATGGAACCAACAACATTGGTGAATTCTTGGCCATAGTGCATGCCTTAGCTTTACTTAAGCAGCAAGGTCGCACCATGACAGTTTATTCAGATAGCCGCAATGCTTTGCTATGGGTTAAGGCACGCAAGTGCCGCACTAAATTGGCACGAACAGCTCGCACAGAGCAGCTATTTCAATTAATTGAACGTGCCGAAACGTGGCTTAACACCCACAATTTTGCCGACATACCATTACTAAAATGGAAAACCTCTCAATGGGGGGAGGTGCCTGCCGACTTTGGACGTAAATAAGCAGTAGTGATTCACTACCTAACAAAAAAATGAAACATCTATTTATTGAAACATACGGCTGCCAAATGAATGTGGCCGATAGCGAGGTGGTTGCCTCGGTTATGAAAATGGCTGGATATGAGCCTTGCGAGTCAATTGACGAGGCTGATGCCGTTTTTCTTAACACATGCTCTGTACGCGACAATGCGGAGCAAAAAATTATTCACCGACTGGAGGCACTTAATGCCATGCGTCGCAAAGGGCGTAAGCTCATCATTGGCGTGTTGGGCTGCATGGCCGAACGTGTAAAGGAAGGCTTACTCAACGAACATGGTGCCGACTTGGTGGCGGGACCTGATGCTTACCTCTCGCTCCCCGACCTCATAGCTCAAGCAGAGGTGGGCAACAAGGCTATCGACATTGAACTTAGCACTACCGAAACTTATCGCGACATTGTGCCCGAACGCTATTGTGGTAGCCGCATTTCGGGCTTTGTGAGCATTATGCGTGGTTGCAACAACTTTTGCCACTACTGCATCGTGCCCTACACTCGTGGCCGTGAACGCTCACGCGACATTGAAAGCATTCTTACCGAAGCTCGCGACCTTGAAAGCCGCAACTACAAAGAGATTACCTTGCTCGGCCAAAATGTGAATTCTTATTGCTGGAAACGTGAGGATGGCACAGAAATTCGCTTTCCTGAACTATTACGCACCGTAGCACGTGCTGTGCCTAACTTGCGCATTCGCTTTAGCACAAGTCACCCTAAGGACATGAGCGATGAAACCCTACACGTTATTGCCGAAGAGCCTAATGTGTGTCGCCACATTCATTTGCCTGTGCAGAGTGGGTCTGACCGCATTTTGAAACTCATGAATCGTAAATACACACGTGAGTGGTACTTGGATCGTGTAGCTGCCATTCGTCGCATTATTCCCGATTGCGGCTTGAGCACAGACATATTTGCTGGCTATTGCTCTGAAACAGAAGAGGACCACCAACAATCGCTCTCACTCATGCGCGAATGTGGCTACGATTCTGCCTTTATGTTTAAATATAGCGAACGCCCTGGTACCTTTGCCTCACGTCATTTCCCCGACGATGTGCCCGAGGAAATTAAAATACGTCGTCTGGAGGAGCTTATTGCGTTACAAAATGAACTGAGCGCTGAAAGCAACCAACGCTGCATTGGCAAGGAATATGAAATTTTGGTTGAAGGTGTGAGCAAACGTTCAAAAGAGCAGCTTTTTGGACGTACCGAACAAAACAAGGTAGTAGTGTTTGACCGTGGCGACCATCGTCCTGGTGAATACGTTAAAGTACGCATTACTGATGCCTCAAGTGCTACCCTTAAGGGCGAAGAAGTGACTGAGTAAGTAGGTGATCAAATTAATACAACCCAGGGCTGAAGCTTTGGGTTGTTATGTTATATGCAAACGTTGCCTTAAAAAAGGCAGCACAGCAGACTATTTTAATCAATAATACGCGTTGGCGGAATTAGTAAACAAGTTGACAAGTTAACGGGTTAACAGGTAAGTTTGCCGAGCTTTTTAAGTTTCCTGTCATTCTGGCTTTAACATAATAAGTGGTGTAAAGCATACTTACTTGTTAACCTGTCAACTTGTTAACCCGTTAACCTGAAATTCCGCCAACGGGTCAATAATAGTTCTGAACACTGACTTAACAACACATCCTTCTCTCATTTTAGGTGGGTGCCGTAAACAAGTGAACTTTCGTTTTGAATGCCTTTTCTTATTTACAACACTCACTTTAAATGAAATTACGATTACATATCATCAAGAGCTTGAAAAGCGCAAGCCGCTTTAAGCCATATATTTACTTTGTAACCTACAAATTTCAAAACACAACTTACATATTTGAGAGAGAAAAAAGCTTGCACACTCAACCAATAAATCAAGTATAGCCCCCTATTACGTTGGTTATCAACTACAAGCCAATTATAGCACATGAATGCGAACATTTAAACACAACACAAGCGACAAAAGTTTTCCAAAAAAAACATTTTCTTTTCCTTTTTCAATCTGAAAGTTTGCCGTATCTTTGCTCTCGAAAACAATACAACAAATACGACTAACGCAGAGCAAACTATTCCTCACCAGTCGTTAAAGATCTCCACACAAGCAGTCTGTGCTTATAACTTATAATACTGATTATCAGCAAGTTGCAAACACAAATAATGCTTTTTTACCACATTAAAAGGAGAACATCAATCGTGCAAGAGAATCTACTTCGCTGCTTGTTAATTAACAAGCTGAATGACAAGAAGTCAGATTACCAAGATTGAACAAAACGGAAAACTTTTAGTCACAGCAAAATTAAAAAGTTGTCCAAAACTTACTATTTTGCTATGCCTTGAATAGGCTCTGCGCAATAACCTTTCAGCCCATGTGCACCGATAACTTCATCATTACTAAACGTAACGGCAAGACCGAACCATTAAGCATCGAAAAGATCAAGTCAGCAGTCATCAAAGCCTTTCAAAGCCAAAACAAGGACATTGACGCTGAAGCACTCAACCGCATCATGCAACGCTTGCGTTTTTGCAATGGCATGAGCGTTGAAGATGTGCAAAACCAAGTAGAGGTAGCCCTAATGGCTGAACATCACTATGAGGTAGCCAAGGCCTTTATGCTTTACCGCAAACGTCATGAAGACGACCGCGAGACTGCTGACAAGTTGCGTTTTCTTATTAACTATTGCAACTCAACCAACCCTGCCACTGGTTCTAAGTACGATGCCAATGCTAACGTTGAAAACAAGAACATTGCCACCCTTATAGGTGAGTTACCTAAACAGGGTTTCATTCGCCTCAACCGACGTTTACTTTGCGACCGCATTAAAGAGATGTATGGTAAAGATTTAGCTGATCGCTACATCTTTTTGCTCAAAAATCACTACATCTACAAAAACGATGAAACGTCGTTGGCCAACTACTGTGCATCCATCACCATGTACCCTTGGCTTTTGAATGGCACAAAGGACATAGGTGGCAACTCAACAGCCCCCTCTAACCTCAAGTCATTCTGTGGTGGCTTTGTCAACATGGTATTTATTGTTAGCTCTATGCTCTCGGGCGCATGTGCTACACCTGAATTTTTAATGTACATGAGCCATTTTCTTGAAATAGAATATGGCGAAGAGTATTACAAACATGCCGACAAGGTAGTTGACCTTTCAACCCGCCAGCGCACCATTGACAAAATGATTACCGACTGCTTTGAGCAGATTGTGTATTCAATTAACCAACCCACAGGAGCAAGAAACTTCCAATCAGTATTTTGGAACATATCTTACTACGACAAGTATTACTTTGAGAGCATATTTGGCGAATTCCGCTTCCCCGATGGTAGTCGTCCATCATGGCCTGCACTCGACTGGTTGCAGCGTCGCTTTATGAAGTGGTTTAACCAAGAGCGCACCAAAGCCGTGCTCACCTTCCCTGTTGAGACCATGGCATTGCTCTCAAAGGATGGCGATGTAATGGATAAAGAATATGCTGACTTCACATCACAAATGTATGCTGAGGGTCATAGCTTCTTTACTTACATGAGCGATAACGCTGACTCTTTGGCTTCATGCTGCCGCTTGCGCAACGAAATTCAAGACAACGGTTTTAGCTACACCTTAGGTGCTGGAGGTGTTTCAACGGGTTCAAAGTCTGTACTTACCGTCAACCTCAACCGTTGTGTACAACAAGCCACACGCGAGGGGCGCTCTTACGTTGAATATCTTGACGACATCATTGACCTTATGCACAAAGTGCAGTTAGCTTACAATGCCAACCTTAAGGACTTAATGGATAAGGGCATGTTGCCACTCTTCGATGCAGGTTACATCAACATCAAGCGCCAATATCTCACTATTGGTGTTAACGGCATGGTTGAAGCTGCTGAGAGTTTAGGCATCACCATCTCTGACAACAAAGAGTACGAGGAGTTTGTAAGCAACATATTGGGCTTAATTGAGGGCTACAACCGCAAGTACCACTCAAAGGATGTCATGTTTAACTGCGAAATGATTCCTGCCGAGAACGTTGGTGTTAAACATGCTCGTTGGGATCGCGAAGCGGGCTACTACGTTCCACGCGACTGCTACAATTCATACTTTTACGTAGTTGAAGACCCCAACACTGACATTATTGAAAAGTTCCGTTTACATGGACGTCGCTTTATTGAGCACTTAACGGGTGGTTCGGCCTTACACATGAATTTGGATGAGCACCTAAGTCAACCACAATATCGTCAATTGTTGCGCGTAGCAGCCAAAGAGGGATGTAACTACTTCACCTTCAACATTCCCAACACCCTTTGCAACGACTGCGGACACATTGACAAGCACCACTTGCACAAGTGTCCCAAATGTGGCTCAACTAACCTCGACTACCTAACACGCATCATTGGTTACTTGAAGCGCGTCAGCAACTTCTCGCTCGACCGACAGAAGGAGGCTAGCCGCCGCTATTACCAAAAGGTAGAGGAATAACACTTTAGGGTGGTTCTAAAAATTCTGATTTTAATATTCTAACCACCCTTTTTACTAATAGCCCAAGCAACCATTACATTACCATAGTAGAACGGCCTTTCGTCCCTACTCTTATATAGAGCCATAGGGTGAAAGGCCGTTTATCATTACAAACCACTACACATGCTTAAGTATTACAACTACGACATAGTTTTTCAAGAATACCCCGATGAGGTTACTTTAGCCATCAATCTTACATGCTGCCCCAATCGCTGCATGGGTTGTCATAGTGCTTTTTTGCGCGAGGACATTGGCGAAGAACTTTCCATTGAACGCATTACAGCACTCATCGACTCCTATAATGGCACCATTACTTGTGTGGGCATTCAAGGCGGTGACAATGACCCTGAAGCGGTATTAGCCCTATGCCATTACATACGCACGCACTATGCTGACAACATACGCACAGGGTGGTACTCAGGACGTACTTGGCTCCCCACAGCCCAGCAACTGGCCGAATCACTTAACTACATCAAACTTGGCCCATACATAGCTAAGTATGGGCCACTTTCATCACCCGACACTAATCAGCGATTTTATCGTGTTGAAACTGATGGCTCACTTCATGACCTTACACATCGCTTTGCTAAGAAAAAGGTGTGAAGAGTTATTTGTTAGGAAGTCTGAAGTTGTAGAAAGCGTATTTGCCCACCCTTAAGTCTTTAGCTTTGGGGGTGGGCAAATACGCTTTCTATAAAATAATTTTGAGCACCTACTTAAGCACCCGAAATATAACGCCAATTCAACTACGTACTATATCAAAAAAAAGACGACAGAACTTTTCACTTCATAAATAGTTTGAGAGCAATTCACTCAACAAACACAACCCAAAAAAGGTAGCACATTGTCGAAACAACTTACTACCTTTAACCAGTCGGGGTGACTGGATTCGAACCAGCGACCACACGCCCCCCAGACGCGTACTCTAACCGGGCTGAGCTACACCCCGAATTGCGAGTGCAAAAGTACTGCTTTTTTATGAACTGACAAATTTTACAGCAAGTTTTTTTGAAAAAACTTCATTTTATAGCAACAAACACCAAGCACTTGCTATGAAAAACACTAACTTTGTAGCGTGATGCTACCTATGCATATTGCTTGAGCCATTTTCTTGATTTAGCAAAGGGAACCTAAAAGGCACATGAAGCACATATAAGGCACATCACCACACAAGAACCGATTTCATCACTAATAACAATGACTTACACGCCTCACCTACCCAACCACATACAAGCGAACATTGAGTTGCCCTCATCAAAGAGCCTTAGTAACCGCGCCTTACTACTTTGCGCACTAAGCGGATCCGATTCAAGTGTTGAACGTATGTCGACATGCGATGACACCTTTGTTATGTGGCGCGCACTGCGTGAGCGCACACTCACCATTGACATTATGGCTGCTGGTACAGCCATGCGCTTTCTGACAGCATTCTTTGCCACCTGCGCTAATGAAGAACATATCATAACGGGTACGCAACGCATGAAGCAACGCCCTATCAGCGTTTTGGTTGACGCTTTACGCCAATTGGGAGCCAACATTGAATACACCGAAAACGAAGGTTTCCCCCCACTACGCATTATTGGCAAAAAATTGAAGGGGGGCGACATTACGCTACCCGCCAACGTTAGTTCGCAATACATTTCGGCCCTGCTCATGGTAGCACCCACCATGACACAAGGTCTCACCTTGCATTTGGAGGGTGACATCATTTCACGTCCCTACATTAACATGACGCTCAACATGATGCGAACCTTTGGAGCCAATATTAGTTGGACGGACGAGCAAACACTACACGTGGTTGCTGCTCCCTATCGCAACAACATCATTTATAGCATTGAGAGCGATTGGAGCGCTGCCTCATATTGGTATGAAATCATGGCTCTTACACCCGATGCGCATGCACGCATTACGCTACCTTGGCTACATGCTGACAGTTTGCAAGGCGACAGCATGGTGCAACACTACTTTGAACCTTTGGGCGTAAAAACGACCTTTGATGCTCAACACAAATGTGCCATACTTACTAAAGCTAACGAGCAACGCATTGCACCATCAGCCACCTACGAACTGAATTTGGTCAATCAGCCTGACTTGGCTCAAACGTTGGTGGTAACTTGTGCCTTACTGCAACAACCCTTTAGGTTTACAGGATTGCACTCTTTGCGCATTAAAGAAACTGACCGCATGGCCGCATTGCAAGCCGAATTGGCTAAGTTAGGCATTACGCTCGGCATTGAAGGCGATGAAGCACTTTACATTGATGCATATCCCTCAAATTCCACTTACAATGGCATGCCCATTGCCACCTATCATGACCACCGCATGGCCATGGCCTTTGCACCTGCTTGTATTAAGCACCCCAACTTGCAAATAGCCGACCCCGAAGTGGTGAGCAAAAGCTATCCGCGCTTTTGGAAGGATTTGGAACAACTCACTATGCAGCACTAAAAACTGTGTTTTTTCTTACACACCATTAACAAACAACTCTATACACAAACCATTACATGCTCGCACTCATACTCTCACTCATAGCACTCGGACTCGTAGCATTCATTATTGGGTGGTTACGCAATCGCTCATTAAATAAACAATTGCAACGAGGCGAAATTGAAGAAATGCCCCACATCAGCAAGCCACGTCCCGATGGTTGTTGCGGAAAGCACGCTGTGTGTGAAAAAGAGGAGTTAGCAGCTGCCCTTGGCCAACCCATTGAATACTTTGACGATGAAGAGCTTGATGCCTATAAAGGACGTACTTCAGACAGTTACACACCCAACGAGGTTGAACAGTTTGAAGAGGTTATGACTACCATGCAACCTAACGAAGTGGCCGATTGGCTACGTTCCTTACAACTGCGAGCCATCAATTTACCCGACGACTTAAAGGATGAAGCTATCATGCTTATTGACGATGCAGCCAACGCTTAATGAACCCGTCTAAACCTTTTTGACGAAGATTCAATTTTTCACCTTTCTTTATGTTCGCTTTTTCTATAAGTAGGTGTTCAAAATTATTTTAGAATATTAAAATCAGAATTTTTAGAACCGCCCTTTATAGTATCGATAGATAGTGTAAAGCGAGAGCCGAGAATGCAAGTTCGCTTGCAATCTATGCCGAGGTGCGACCTGCATTATAAAATAGATAAAGGCAAACCTTGGTTTTCAAAAAAAGTTTAGACTACTTCTGCACCTACACAACTCAGCCTCACATCTTCTTCAACATCATATTTGCCCAATGCTTCTCACCTACACTTTTTTTCAAAATGCACTTTTAGGTGCACTATTAGCCTCACTACTATGTGCCATCATTGGTACCTACGTTGTCAGCCGCCGCATGGTCATTGCAGGTGGTGGCATGGCACATGCCTCATTAGGAGGAGTTGGGTTAGGAGCCTACTTTGGTTTTTCCCCCTTGTTAGGGGCAGGAGCATTTTCCATGCTATCAGGCTTAGGCATACGCTGGTTAAGTAGCAAACGCACCATTCGTGAAGACTCTGCCATAGCCATGTTGTGGACTTTTGGCATGGCACTTGGCATTATGTTTGCCTACTTAGCCCCTGGCTTCATGACCGACTTGCCCGCCTACTTATTTGGCGACATACTCAGCATTTCACGCACCGACCTCATTGTGTTAGGCTCCCTCACGCTATTAGCATTGTTGCTTTACCTATTGTTGCAACGCGCCATTATCAGCATAGCTTGCGATGCCAGTTTTGCACGCACACAAGGTCTCCCCGTCACTACCATCGAAACCATCATGACAATCTTCACAGCTCTTACCATTGTAGGCTGCCTGCACATGGTGGGCATTGTTATGGTCATTTCGCTGCTCAGCGTACCACAAATGACGGCTTCACTCTTTGCTCACACTTACAACCGCATTGTGTGGCTATCGGCCATCATTGCCTATGTGGGATGTGTGGGCGGACTGTTACTCTCTTACTACGCCGATGTACCTGGCGGAGCATCTATCATTTTAGTGAGCATTGGCATTTACGCCATAGCAAGAGTCATAAAAACGTTCATTATTAGGAAACACGCATAAGCCTCTACCTAACCCTTTGACACAGTTTTAAATTGAAACGTTCACCCTACATATTATTCGGCATAGCACTATTGTTGCTGTTTGCGTCGTGTTCTACTAAAAAGAACACGGCTTCTTCGCGTTTTTGGCAATCATTCACCACGCGCTACAACGTTTTCTTTAATGGCTCACAAGCCTACACCGAGGGCGAGCAAGCCAAGTTGAATAGTCATAAAGATGATTACACACACCTGCTACCTGTGTTTTTAGTAGGCAACGAAAAGTCGCGCACCACTGGCAAGTCAAACTTTGAAACAGCCATTACCAAATGCCAAAAAGCCATTTCGCTACACAGCATTAAGCGTCGTCCTGTGGTGAGTGCCAACAAGCGTAAATCGCCTAAAATGAAAGCTTACTTGCAACGAAAAGAGTATAACCCTTTCTTAAAAAATGCATGGCTCATGATGGGGCGTGCCCAATTCATGAAAGGCGACTTTTTTGAAGCTGCTGCCACCTTCTCATACATCACACGCTTATATGCGGCCGAACCAGCTGTAGCTTCTGAAGCACGACAATGGTTAGCTCGTTGCTACACACAAGCCAAGTGGTACTACGATGCTGAAGATGCCCTAAAACGAGTTCGTCGCGACTCTGTTACCCGACAAACTTTGCGCGAAGCCGATGCTACGCAAGCTGACCTTTTGTTGCGACAAGAGCGTTTTGCCGATGCCTTGCCTTACCTTAAGCGAGCAGCCCATTATGCCAAAGGCAGTTATAGAAAAGCACGCCTTTACTACTTATTAGGACAGGTGAACCAACACTTGGGCCACACCCAAGAGGCTTATGCCGCACTGCAAAAGTGCATTCGCAAAAGTCCACCCTTTGAGTTAGCCTTCAACGCCCGCATTTTACAAACCGAGGTGTTGGCACAACAAGGCACACAAAGCAAGAGCATGATCAATAAGCTGCGACGCATGGCACGCTCTGAAACCAACAAAGAATACCTTGACCAAGTGTACTATGCCATGGGCAACATTTACTTGGCACAACGCGACACCACCGCTGCCATAACCGCTTATGAGCAAGGACGCAACAAGAGCAAACGCAACGGCATTGAAAAGGGCGTTCTACTACTTCGCTTAGGCGAGTTGTACTGGGATCGCCAACAATTTGACAAAGCACAGCCTTGTTACACCGAGGCTATCGGGCTCATTGACAAAGAACGCACCGACTATGAAGACATCACACGACGCTCAAAGGTACTCGACAAACTGGTGCCTTACACCTCGGCTGTGCACTTGCAAGATAGCTTGCAAACCTTGGCCCGCATGAGCGAGGCTGACCGCAACGCTGCTATTGACCGTGTGATTGAGGCTTTAAAAAAGAAAGAAGCTGAGGAACGTAAAGCAAAACGCGACTCGGCAGCACAAGCACGTGCCGACGAAAATGCTCAAAACACAGATGGCAGTAGTGCCAACTCCACCACGCACACCACTACTCAAAACAACAATAACAAAGCATGGTACTTTTACAACCCTATGCAAGTGGCACAGGGCAAACATGACTTTGCTAAGCGATGGGGGAAACGCAAAAACGAGGATAACTGGCGGCGCTCTAACCACACCGTGCTGAAAATGGACGATGCCGAGGGCTTTGACTATGAAGCTGACGACTCAATAGCAGCCTTACGCGACTCGCTCAATGCCATTGAGGCCAATGATTCAACCTTAGCCGAGGGGAACGACTCAATTGAAAATGATCCACACCAACGCGCTTATTATCTGAAGCAAATTCCGTTTAGCGAAGAGGCCAAAACAGCCTCTGACCTTATTATCATGGATGGCCTTTACAATGCGGGAGTCATTGAGAAGGATGAATTAGAGGACTTCCCATTAGCAGCCTCTACCCTTGAACGCATCACCACGCAATATCCCACCTATGAGCAGTTAGCCAACGTTTACTATCAGCTATTTCTGCTTTACTCACGTTGGGGGCGTACCGACAAGGCCAACGCCATGCGCAGCTACATGGCACAACACTATGCCAGTGATGAACGCACTCTGCTCATCAACGACCCCGACTTTGAATACAATGCTCGCTTTGGCAAAGCCATTGAGGACTCTCTTTACACAGCCACCTACCAAGCTTACAGGCAGCGCAATGTACAAATGGTGGATGATAACTTTGCTCGTTCCACCAACAAGTATCCTAATGGTGTGAATCGGCCCAAGTTCATCTTCATACATGCATTGGCCCATTTAGGCACCTCTACCACCCACGACTTGGTAGAAGAGCTACGCGGCCTTGTTGAAAAGTACCCCGATAGCGATGTGAGCAATCTGGCAGGAATGATTGTAAAGGGTTTGGAAGAAGGGCGAAAGCCTGGCACAGGCACCTTCGATTTAGGTTCACTTTGGGACCGCCGCACCTCAACGGCCGACGCTGCTGTTGACCAAGCCAACCAAAGCAAGCAGTTCACGGCCGAGCGTAGTGCCCCCTTCTTATTTGTGTTGGCCTACCCCACTGACTCTGTCAATGCCAACCAATTATTATTTGAAATGGCTCACTTCAACTTCACCACCTTTGTGGTGCGCGGTTTTGACATGAGCATTGTAACAGACAAAGGCTTAAGCCAATTCCGCATAGCTGGTTTCAACTCATTCGACGAGGTGCACGCTTATGCGCAACGAGTGTTCAAGTCAAAGGCATTAGCTCCCTACTTGTCAAAGGGTCGTGTTATGCTCATATCAAAGGCGAACCTTGAGCTCATAGGCACAGCGTTTAGCATCAACGACTATCAGAAGTTCTACGACAAAACATTTGCTCCCTTGCAATTGCCCGTGAACCAACCCGTTGAGACAGCCCCCATTGAGCAACATTATGAAGACGAATATTCGCCTGAACAGTTAGACCGCATGAACAATACCGACAGCAACGGAGGCAGCACCGACGACGATGGTGAGTGGTATTAGCCCACCATCTCCACATACAAATGAGCATACACAAACCCATGATATTTTTTTCTATAGTAAACCCGTTGGCGGAATTGTTGGTTAACGGGTTAACAAGTTGACAGGTTAACAAGTAAGTAGGCTTTGCACCACTTATTATGTTTAAGTCAAAATGGTAAAAAGCTAAAATGCTTGACAAACTTACCTGTTAACCCGTTAACTTGTCAACTTGTTCACTAATTCCGCCAACGCGTATAGTAAGCGTTCTATAGTAAAAAGGTATCAATAATTTCGAATGCATACAAATGAAGGGTACAAGGCTATGTTTGCCATGGTATAATGGTAAGCATAACCGTGTACCCTTAATTTTAGTGGGTGCTAAGTAAGTTATACACTTTTTGGATGCGTAGCCATTCAAAGCTCAGCAGAAGATATACTACAACATCTTCAAGGTTGAGGAAGGAGTGATGAAAGTTGACATCTTCAAGAAACTAGAGAATACTGAGATATGGGAGTTTCGAACTCTCTACAATGGTATATGCTACAGGCTTTTCTCCTTTTGGGATACTGAGGAAGAGACTTTGGTTATTGCCACACATGGCATAGTCAAGAAAACTCAGGAAGCACCTTTAAAGGAGATTGCCAAAGCAGAAGAAATAAGAAAAGTACTATACTCAAGTGCCATTGAGTACTATACTCAAGTGCCATTGAGTACTATGCTCATGTGCCTTTGAGTACTATGCTCATGTGCCTTTGAGTACT
>SAMEA3663105__coassemble_507_pt1 | contig 22761 bp, 27 predicted proteins | sample SAMEA3663105__metabat2_low_PE_034 | metagenome-assembled genome bin SAMEA3663105 (sample SAMEA3663105) | pig gut metagenome | biome: pig gut; feature: pig-associated habitat; material: faeces | place: Denmark | collected 2012
TAATGCCATATTATATCCTTTCTTTAAAAATTCTTTTGGCAAAGATACAAATAATTGTTCCTTACTTCCTTCATCACCTGTTCCATACGATGATGCGGAATATTCTCTGCATCCACCAATAATGCAATCTTACGTTCTTGAACCATAACTTATAGTTTTTTATTCGCCTATCCACCTCTTGCCAGACTTCACGCTGGACAAGATGGCCAATCATATGCCAACCGCTAAAACAATGATATCAATATCACGGAATCATGATATTGATATCATTGTTTACTGAATAAAATATCACTGAATCATGATGTTTGTCTACACCAAGCCAGCATGTTACTTTCTTACGTTCTTCTTGATGATGTTAAGCAACGCTTCACGATTGTGGCGATCAAGATTACATGCCCAGCTGATGAAGCCGTGAATGCCTTCTTTTCTCGCTGCTTCCAGCTTGCTTAATACATGTTCTTTTGGCTCAAACTCGGCTTTGCTATAGTCATAACAATCCCACATGAAAACCCAATCAAGCATCTTGTCGAAGAGTTGCTCTTCTGTTAATTTTAATTCACTCATAACTATCTAATTTTTAGAGATTATAACTGCCTACAAAGGTACGAAAAATATTCGAGATAACCAAAGATTTTGATGCATATCTTTGAATATTCAGTAGCCTTAAATACGCATATTCCATATATTTAATATTTGGCATATTTGTTATGTCTAAACGCCTGATGGCGGTGCGTTTCCGAGTAGTTAGATTTAGGTCAACGAGGGTGGCATACTCTCTTACCGAGGGTATGCCGGGGGCTATACTGGCTTGTAGTCTTTACATTGAAGAGCTATTGAACAAGTTGCACACGTTGTGTCGCATGCAGCTATGTCCGTAACCGTGTAGGCTCCTGTCTTGCGACTTCCTGCACGTTTAACAAGTCCGGCTGATGTTAAACTAGACAAACCATAGGCTATGGTTCTTGGAGAGTAGTCAAGTTCTGTTGCCATCTCCTGAAGCTGTTTTCCTGCTTCTGCCTCTCGTATTTTCCAAAACACTTCTTGTGTTTTAAGTGATAAGGAAGAGAGTCTCTGTCGGGCTTCTTCTGGTAAAACAGAAGCCTTCTCTGATAATACTTCAGCTTGTTTCTCTCGGAACTCCTGACGTGCCAGGTAGGCTGCTTTACGTGCTGCCTTTTCTTCGTCAGAAAGACGCTTATTGTTTTCTTCTTTTAATATGCAATTTTCTTGCAAGTTATTTTGCGCAGAAATATTAGCATCTTCCTCTGATATATTTTTTTCCGTTGAAGTTACAGGTATTGGTGGTTCTTCAGGAGTGAAGAAAATAGTCTTTGCATCTTTGAATGCGTAGTTGTAGACAGCATTTTGTAATACCAAGTTCTGCTTTTCAATACTAACTTCTGAGCGTTGTGGATGTGAATATAGTTCGCCTGTTTCAAGACCTAACACACCTATTTTCGATAGAGTCTCGGGGTGCTCGTTGTTAATCTTGACTATTTTTTCAAACGCATATTGAGTGAGATCATCAGGTACGGCAATGAAGAAGAAATCTGTCCAGCCAACATATTTCCACAACTTCTCGTCACGCATCAAATCGTCTTTGAACTCCTTAATCTCTAGAGCAACTGTGAAGCAGTGTCCTTGATTGAGAGCACGATACCCTGGCTTGATGAATAGTATGACATCAGGAATTATCTGTAGCTTTTTGTCAAGCCCCAAGCGTGTCTTCTCGCCTGTGGCTTCTCGTAAACGGAACTCTTCGAATATCTTATATTCCAGATATTCTACAGGAATGCGCTCCGTCCAGGGATAAGCGTGAAGACAAAGATCCTTCACGAATGACTGTATATTCTTGCTTGTAATTAATTTCTTTAATTCTGCATGAGCTTTCATCTTTATCCTCCTTTCTTGTTAAGTAGGTATAACAACGTCTATTCTAGAGCACTCATATTTTCTGTCTATTCGAGGACTTCGTCCATTTAGCAGTAAGCTAACATTCAAAGCTTTCGATAACTCTTCAAGTTGCGACAGAAGTATTGTGCCACTAATAGTTATAATATAAACATCTTTATCAATGCTTATATCAACATTATCTTCGCCAAAAATAGCAGAAGAAACTTTCTGAATATCTTCTAATTTTCTATCCATATCTAATTATGATGATTATTAGTATATATATATGCAAAGATACGAAAAACACACCTAACATGCAAAATATTTGCATGTTATTTATATGGCTTTATATATATTTAACTTGCAAGCATTTTGCAGGTTATTATTTGAGTCAGCGATATTATTTGTGGTTTGTCTAATGGAGTAGTAAGATTGGCCAACAAACGTAATGTGTAGAGGCTTTATGAAGGTTTTCGTTTCAACTAAGGTGAAAATATTGGAAATCACAGTTTGTGATATCCAATTCTTTAATAAAATCGAGAGGTAGTCGAAAATTTCGACCACCTCCCTCGCAACTTTACCAATATATACTGTCGTAAACTGATAATTCGAAAAAAACGCCCTATGCCTTGCGCTTTTTTGATTGTGTTACAGAATCCTTTTGTTTTAGCCAAGGATAGAGCCATGCGCCCTCAAAAGGCTGCTTGCTCCTCTCCCTTGCCCACTCTTCTGGCCTAATGAACAGGTCAGCAGGGATGGCTTCTATCTCCTTCCCTACCAGTTCGTGGTCGTAATCCAGGTTGAACTTAGTAAGAAGCTCATAAAGTGGATCATCGAAGTAGTCTGCAAAGACATGTTCGCCTGTCTCCAGGTTCTCAAACTCAAAGGAACATAGGAAATAGTCTGCTGAAGCATGAAGTATCTTGTACATAAAACGTTATTCTTCTAATGTTTCTTTCTTTTCAAAATAATGCATTACCACATTATACCAATCATGTAAAGTCATCTTGTTGTAATACTTGAAAAACTGATTCATGCAAGCGGAGACTATCTCTAACTTTGATTTTTCAAAGAGAGAATCAACGAGTAATTTAACAGAGTAGTCATCTTCTATGTCTTTTAGTTTTCCTACAACATCAGAGTTTCCATTCTTCTCTTTTTCCTTAGCATCCACTTTCTTTTCCGCAGAAATGTTGGTTTTTTCTTTTGATAGTTCCGGAAAGTGCTGAGCAATCATCTGAAAGAATGGTATAATATCTTGTCTCTTAAATAGCACAAATTTATCACCATTACTTAGTGCTTCTTCTGAGATGCTACCTTCTTGTACTTGTTGCTGAATAGACAGACGGCTATAGAAAGAAACGTATTTTTTTTTATTAAGTCTCTTTTTTACTTTTTCTGGTTCCCAACATACATAAAGATCGTTGTCCATATCATAGCCTAGAAACAAAAATGGAACTTTAGAGTTCTTTGCTGTCTCAAACTCAGGGCGTGAAGGCAGCTGGGAACGCTGGTGCTCTATTGGATGTGGATATCCTTCTGGCGATACGCATTTAAAAAACAGAAAATATTCTTCTCCGTCTATTGATATATGAGCCATCAAATCTTTGTCTTGAGATAACTGTACAAAACCTGGATATGATCTGATTGTGTCCATAAATTGCTTTGCCAACGTTTGGCTTTTAGGATATATTTTCTTTGCCATATTGATATTTTATTTGATTTTAACGACCTTGTTAAACAACACCGATTCTATCCCTTTATTTTGTTGGATATCCTTCAAACATACCGAAAAAGTCACACGACTTAATTGTGCAGGAATGTGTTCCTTTTTTATTGTTGGAATGTCTTTATAGTTATACCAGCGTATGCTTTGTAAAGCGTAATTATAATCATATCTTCCCAACTGGGCGTCTTCTATGTGGCCACCTATTGTTTTTATGACGGTTTCTTTTAGCTTAATAAGCATATCTGTATCGTTGATTCTACTTGCAATGGAGTCAACAAGTTCAAAAATATTCTTACCAAGCCCGGAAGACACCATGATAACTGACGCAATGAGCAGTTGGCTATTTTCATTCGGAGAAAGTTGCTCAATGGCAAAATGGTGGATACGTTCTTCGTTGCCTGTCGCTTTTACCTCGATTTTATCTTCACTGTCATTGAAATCATACTTATCTTTTGGAGTCTCATGCCAAGCTCTCACCAAATAGTCACAATCTTTTGATTGTTCTATTATAAGCAGTTCTGCCCAAAGACCTTTAAGGACGTCTTTTGATAGCGTAGAAGAAGTCGTAAACATACTGATTATTTTTGCGAGTTCTTTTTTGAGACCTTCAACCGTTGGTTTAATAGGAAGACGTTCTAAAACGAAAAAGGTTAGTTCAAGAAAATACTTTTGAATATCTGAATTATGAGAATTCAGTTGGATAATACAATATTTCTTGCTGGTAATTTTTTCGTTTTCTTTCAAAGAACATGGTCTGTTGAAATTTACCTTAAACATCTTAAGATTTATATCCGTAGTAATCTTGTCGTCTAAGCATTCAACAAAGAGCATGGGATATCCAGACGAGGATAAGCCTATTTTGTGAGGCATACTCTCGTCTAAAATATCAACGATAAAGTTATCATCAATCGTTGGTGACAACTTCTTTAATTTATTATATAGTTTTTCTTGAATGTCAATCATCTTCATCTTCATCGTCATTTGCATCTTCTATACCAATGAAAGTATTTGAAATACTTTTCGGATAATAGAAAGATAAATTATACAATTTCGTTTTATACCATTTACTCATCTCTTGGTTGATCTCTATATGATGTATTTGAACACAAACACTGTCCTCGAACTTAATGAGTTTGTCACCTACATAAGATCCATTCCCGGCAACTCCAGCCATGAGATTTATAGGTTTTTTCTCGTCCTCCTCTAGTTTTCTTGTTCGAAGATTGCCTGTTTTTTCGGTCAGATATGCCATTTGAAAAACATAGACAAAATTTATATTCTTAACTTCTTTGAGGTATGACAAGTACTGAATAGTAACTATTTTTCTAGTGATATTAGGAACATCACCATACTTTATGCTTTTAAAATAAGCTATAAATTTATCTATGTTACATTTCACATACCTATGATTTCGCTTGTCGTCACCATTGTAATCATGAAAAATCACAAATTCATCCTCATTAAAACTGTCCAAGAAGGCCTTGCTATATATATTGTTAGATTCAATATAATCTAAACTGCGCATCTGCTTCCAACCTGTCATCTTTGTTCTTATAACATCGTTTGACAAGATGTTAGATCTTGTAGGATTCAAAGTTTCTGCCATCATCATCGAAGAGTGATGCTTACAAAACTCTTCCAGAGACTCGCATTGCTTTAGATCCGCACGTAGTACTTCCTCATGATCAACGTAATCACTGTACTCCTGTATGCTCTTCTGCGGAAGATAAACTCTACAAACATCAATATATTTCTTCTTATAGCCAAAGAACCTACAACGTTGTTCTATGGTATCAGCCGTAGCTTTCCCTTTTGGTGTACGTGGCATATATGTCATAGAAAGATTTTCTACTGTAAAACCTCTATTCAACATGTCTGCACCAACAAGTATATGAGCCTTGTCTGTACTCCAATCTACGTCATTCTTAGTATTTCCCTGAATGAGGTGGACACGCGTGTGAAGAATTACCTTAGGGATAACTTTCATAACATCCTCAAAAGAAGGGCAGTCTTCTATATGTTTCGTGATACTCTTATATGCAACCAGAATGTTATTTCTTAAAATACCCTTATTGGGATCCCCTTCTTGTGAGCAAGAAAACTCTAAAAGTTTTTGCACATAATAAGATGTCCATTGAGAAAACTTCTCGTTAGTCTTTCGTTTGCCATCTATATGTATCATCATTGAGAGAAATTTCATCTCTTTCTTAATGAAAACTTTGATAGCAACGCTTACAAGAAACTCTCTAATAGCTAACTCTAATGAAAGAGGCATTGAGTTTAATATATGATCTTTACTATATACATCATCTTGAGGAATAGGCTGAACCAGCTCTCTCTCTTTCTCTTTAAAGAACACTTTTCCTCCAATATATCCTTTTCCTGGTGTAAGGACTGTATGATATTTTGGAGACAGTATATCATTATTGTCAATAAGAAACGCTGCCTGAGGCGTTGCTGTATACTGAACATAAGAGTGACTAGGAAGAGATTTCTTTAATCTCAAAATAGACGCATAAGTGCGGCTATATTCGCTTTCTTCCCATTCTGGCTTTGACTTAGCATTCTTTCTCGCATATGTATTAAAACTGGATTGATCTGCCTCGTCATCGATAATAATAACACCAATTTTCCCTAGTTCTTCAGGAATTTCTTCAAATACATCAGCCAATTTATCTATTTGGCTGTAATTTTTGAGAATTGGAAAAAGTAGGACCTCATCTGTCATGTTTAAAAAATTCTTGGCATTATTAGATATGCTTACACTTTCCTCTATATCCGTATAAAGACGGTATGTATCTCCACCATCAACATTTAAGTCTTGGCGTAGTCGGTTTGTTGTTTGCTGCAGCAAATTGGCTTTAGTACCAGTAAGGTATATGATGACCCTATACCCATTGTCTGCTGCCAAAGCTGTCAGGGTGGTAAAAGACATAGTTTTTCCACTCTGTACATATCCTATGGCAATATTTGTAATCTCAGAATTTATGCCAGGCACAATACAATGTTTAAGTATATTCATAGCTTCGTCGATGACGATGGTTTTGCCATCGTCATCGAGTTTAGTCTGATTCTTTATAAAAGATAGGGTGTTTTCCCCAATACTTATTGGATGCTCCTGAGGGTCATCTTTTTCTATCTGTATAGTCTGCATACGCTTCTAAATTTTTAAATTTTACCAAAGAACTTGTTGAAATGAAGTCGAAACTCGCCACCAGCTCCAGATCCATCATCTATTAGAGAAATCTCAGATGTTACCATTGATTTCAAAAATTCCGATACGAAAGCCATGCCATCTTTACTTTCAAGTAAATCTGCGTATTTCTCAAATAAAGGGTGTTTGAGGTTTATTGTTGCCTCATAATTCTCCTTAGGTGAAACTTCTCTTAGTGAGTAAAAATCACGTGAAGAGTCGTTGCTGACACCTTGTACCGTCAAGCAGAATTTCTTGTTTGCAGACAACTTGACGATAGAAGATATCGGACTAATAGCAAATTCTTCCTGGATAGCCTCTGGCTTTTTTGTTGGCGAGGATTTCATGTTGTTTTGAGAGTAATCCTCTGATACAACATTCTTGTGTTGGTCAAGAGGCTCATTCTTCAAATTTTCCTCAGAGAAAGTTGTTTCATCAACTGTTTTTATAGTCGTAGCTATATTCTTTAATAGCTCTTCTGCAACAGTTTTCTTCTCTTTTATAGTCTTCGGCTTCGTGTAATTCTGTGCTTGCCCAAAAATATCAAACGTTTTATCTTTTGCTATTTTATCATGGAGAAGACCAATGAAAATTTTGAAGTTGTCATCTTCCTGAAAGGAATTTTTAGTAAAACTTACATTAAATCCTTCTATATATAACTCTCCAAAAATACGTTTGTGTCGTGGACTACCAGGCTGTCCGCTAAGTTCTATAGGTCTATATCTGTCATTATAACTGCTCCCTATTACTCTACCTCTACGAAACAGCAAAAAGCCGTTGTCAACATCGGTACTCATTGTTTCAAGAATACCAATGAAGCCTTTCACTTCGTAACTCCCACCTCCTGGTTTAGGAAATGACTCACTTATTTCCTTTCTCCACAAAACTGGTTCTCCATTAGGGGTCTTCCAATATGGCGCAGAAAGGACTTTTAACTCCTTGAAATGCAGCAACTCTCCATTAATAATGATGTCAATCATATCTTCACGAAGGTACTTTGTGTAAATGCTTGCAATATGTCTCTTGATTGCTGCAAATTGCCCTGAAGTAGGTCTGTTTAGAGACAATTTTTTTAATGTGATGACGGTATAGTGTTCGTCCTTTGCTGCAGGCTCAATATCAACAGGAAGTACAGTCTCTTGATTTTCTGTCACTTCTTTAATATCAAACACCATAGTCTTTTTGATATCTTCCCCATATGCAGAAGTGGTGACACTCCAAAGGTCTGACATCCAAATGGAAGACACTTTCATTCCCATGCCAAATTCATTAAGGCCTTTGGCGTCCAAAGGTATGTTGGCAAGTTCAAATGCCCTCTGGTAATTGTCTTCTGTAATACCGAAAGCGTTATCTCTAACAGTAATCGTCTCGTCAGTAATACATATATCGACCTCTAGTTTGCCTTTTGGATTTATCTTTTCAAGGATATCCTTATGGTCAAGAAAACTTTGAATCGAATTGTCTATATATTCTGCAAGAGCATTCCAAACCTTATTGCTTATGTAGCGAAAAGCCGAATATACCAACGGCTTCGTGGCGATTGATACTTTATTTTCCATATGCTAAGAGTTTTTGGGCAATTTTTCTAACCACCTCTACGTTTACTGCATTTCCAAGAGCTTCAAGACTTCTAGATGCTGTAAGTGTAAAGTCTTTGTTGCCAAATTTTACATTTTGCATACCTTGTAGTCGGGCTGCTTCTTTTATAGTCATATAACGGCCATGAAAGATTTGCCCATCTTTCTCTACGTCAATCCATGGAAATATTGGCGTTTGTGTTCCAACAAGATTTAATGCCGGGGAGTAAGTCGGCATTTTAATTCTTATGCCGCTGGCTCGAAACTGGATGATTTTGTCCCTGAGAGTTGGGGCTGCTTTATCACAGTTCCATTCCATTTTCTGGTGACTGTTTTCGAGTTTAATAACTTTTTTCATCCAACCATCAAGCCAACTTTTATGCTTTGCATAGAAAGCCCTATTAGATGCAATGTATTTCTTTTTCCATGAAGGAAGTTCATTGGTATATATTTCTTTGTTGTTTGCATCTTTTTTCTTTGTTCGTTTACGTACATACAGAGGAAGTTGCTCTAGACATTCTTCCTTTGTTGCTCCATCTACTATCAAACCAAATTTACCTTTTGTATTTCGTAGCTCATTTATATTTTGGCTTGCAGGTTCTAACTCTTCGTAATTATAAGTTGCTCCAAATTCCATTGCCCATACAGGAAATCTAGGGATGGAGTCTCCATCCATAATAGTGTTATGAAGAAATTCTTCCCAAATATCAAGCATAGCCGATTTCTCAGGGCAGATGGGAATAACATGCTGATCATGTTCATCAATAATTGTGCGTATATCGCATTTAACCTTCTTCATCTTCTGAGGAAAATCAAAACCTTCCAAATCACCAAACTCTTTCAACTGGCAAGCAATATAAATTCTCTTACGATGTTGTGGAATACCAAAGTCATGCGGAGATAAAATCTCTGCCTTCACATCATATCCTAAAGCATCCAGTTTCTCTCTAATGATTCTCCATGTGTTACCATTATCATGTCCTTTTAAGTTGGCAACGTTCTCTAAAAGCACATAACGTGGCTTTTTGACTTCAAGAATGGCACATATATAGTCAAAGAGGTTTCCTCTATTTTTTTTGTCTTGAAAGCCTTCACGATTTCCTGCCTGACTAAATGGCTGACAAGGGAATCCCCCACATAGAATGTCATGATCAGGAATCGTGGAAACATCAACCTTTGTTATGTCACCTTCTATTCTTACTCCTGGATAGTTGATAGAATATAACTTTTGAAGATCTTCTTTCAGTTCACTTGCAAATACGCATTTACATCCAAGCGAGTTTAGCGCCTGATGGAACCCACCAAGACCTGCGAAAAGGTCAATGAATTTATAGCTATATTTTATATTTGCCATTTATGTAAATCTATGCTAAATTAATTTTATTTCTCTTCATCGTTATCAGCTTCGCTTTGTGGCTGTCGCCCAGCGTGAGCCATGATGGCATTGTACTCTTTATCAGACATTCGCCCTGTATCGTGAAGGTTCTTCACGTATAGGTAGGCTATCTGGCTGAACACCATCTTCATGCCATTGTAGCACATTCCGATGAAGTCACTATCGAACAGGTCAAGATCCGTTTCCTTTCCGTCTTTCTTTGCCTTCATTGTCACACCAAACTGTTTCTCTTCATCACCTTCTGTGAAAGTAAGTGATAACTCAAACAGTTCTTTCCCCTTTATCTCATTTTCATTCTGTTCCATATCAATTAATTTAAAATGTTATTCTTCCTCCTCATCATCAAGGTTCTCTTGCTCCTTGTCCTTGATATCTTCGATATTGCTATCGCAAACATCGATGATGTCCTGAAGCTTCTGCTTATCCTCTGCCTGGTCAAGCTTCTCTTCTGCCATAGCCTTGATAGCCTCGAACTGCTCTAGAGAGAACTCGTTATATGTCCTCTTTCCCTTCTTGCGAGCAGAAATCGTCACTTCGTAACCATCCTCACAATCCATACTATAGGAAGTAATAGCAGCATTGGAGTCCTTGCACATCTGTATTAAGCACTTTGCTACTCCTTCCTCATCCTTGGATGGAGCGCAATCTATGTTGTTTTCATTCTGTTTCATTATTATTGTATTTAAATTGTTACTACCCTACTTTGTTCAAGATGCCAATTTGGCATTTTGAACGTAATCTATTGTATTTTTAATGTTCTTTCATCCATTCATCTACGCTTGTGTCTATGCGGAGAAGAGGAAGTGTTCTCTTTGCCTCTTCCACAAATGCTTTTACAGCACCTACCGCATCATCATAGCTACCTTCAAGGTAATTGAAATAGTCATCTATCGTGATTTCAGTTAAGACACCTAGAAGACGACAGTCTTCATCATCAACCTCTCCGGCAATCTGAGGATATCCCTCACCTATACAACATCCTACTACGTCTGTATCTCCGCTCTCGTAGAGAACGTAGAAGATTACGTCTGGTATATCAATAGACCCATCGTCGTGAACTCTAACAAACTTCGTGTTCGTCTCACAGTTGATAATTTCCTTTACAATATCCATATCTATGAATTTTATTTGTTAATATCTAACCACAGCCACCTGTAAGCCTCGCTTGGTAGCGGTATCTATCATGTTCTTTGTGCCCCGGCTTTTGCCATCCCAGAAGGCTATGAGGGCATCTGCAACCGTAGCCATCTGAGCGTTGCGAATCGGTCCGGCTGCCCTGCCGTTGGTTTTCCAGTCTGCCAGGTATATCTCGGTCTCGTAACCTCGTTCTTGGGCATAGTGTTCACCCAGGGCATCAGCACCAGAGGCATGACCGGAGACGATCACGATATTTTCTGGTTTCTTATTCTGTAGGTAGAAGTCACACTTCTCCTTCAGTAGCTCGTAACCAGCAAAGTCCCGGCATCCTGCAACGATGACTTTGTATTTCGTGATTGAATCTATTATCAGCTTGTTAGCTGCATCTACTTCTGCTTGACTCATATTATTTACTAAGTTTGTTAACCTTACAAAGTTACCTAAGTTAGTAATATTTGCTATTTTTCAAATAAACTCTTTGATTTTTGGAGGGTTACGGCTTTTTTACCATGCACGGACTCGATAGCTTCAAGACCTTTTTGTATCAACTGCTCAGCAGAAGAAGACTCTGTTATTCCAAAAAACTGCGATACTGCTTTAATTTGCTCTATCATCGCTTTAGGCAGCATATAAGTATGGCGTGTATATCCAACCTTGCAACCTGCAGCTGCACCTTTTACAGCTCTCTTCGAAGGTGCCTTTTCGGTTTTCTTCTCACCATGCAATTCACCGATGCCTCGATTAGAAGAGTCTGGTGTGGTTCCCATGATGTCGTCAAACCCTTCGATACTTCCAAACTCGCTCATATCTTGTGTTGCTGTTTTCTTCTTGTTCATATCTTATCAAATTTATTAAGTGTACTAATTTTATTAACCTTGTTAACTTTACTAAGTTTGCTAAGTTAGCAATATTTATAATACATTTATCTAACTACCTCATATATAGTATTAAACGCACCTGCCGTTGCTGCTTCCTGGTATTGATCTTGTGCGTAAAGCGTAGATAATCGCTGAATTGCAACGCCATCTTTTACACGGAATGTAACTACGCCAGCTTTGCTGAACATTTCTGTAGCGGAGTCTTGTAGTGCATACCTAACACCCATCTTGATGATGTTTGGTACATAGATTTTCTTCGCCTGTGGTGCTTCCTTCATCAAGACTTTTGTGAAGGTGAATGTAGAATCTATCATAAAATCATCATACCTAAAAGGAATAACCGCAGCATCAGCAGCTTGAAAGACTTTCAGCAGGGCAGGGTCATTCAACGTGCCAGGGCAGTCTATCAAGACATATCCCGGAAGCGTCTTTGCTCGTTCTATGACGGCATCAGTACTCGCAGCCGCATCTAGAGTCCAAACCTCCCAAGGCTTAACTGCATCTTTAACTTTGGCCAGTTCTCGTTGGCGCAAGTTATAGATGTTGTGGGAGAGGTCTGCATCTAGCACAGCAACTTTCTGGTTCTTTGCTACGAGGAAGTGGGCAAAGTGACAACACAAAGTACTCTTGCCAACACCACCTTTCAGATTTGAAAATACAATGATCTTTGCCATATATTACTTGTTTTGTTATTATGCTGCAAATATACAAAGAATCTTGCATATCGCAAAGAAATCTTTGTAAATTTAACTAAGTTTATACTTTTAGATAACTTTGCTAACTTAGTAAAGTTAACAAATATTCCGCAAGCATATTTAGCACCTATATTTCAATAGCACATAACATATTGATTATCAACCGAGAAACATGGTATTTATCATCATTTCTCCATCACGTTTCTTATCATTATAAGAACGTATTTGTCGTTCGATATCTTGTTCTAGTTTCTTTCTATCTTGCAGACAAGCAACTCTAAGATGCTGTACCGTGACATCTGTATTCCCCAAGAAACGCTCTAGTAAGACCGCTTTGGCGATGGAACTATCCCCCCAAGATTCAGGACGCACTTTTTCGTCTTTCTCAATAAGACGTTCCTTTATGTTGAAAAAAGCTTGTCCTTCCATCATAGAATGCTTATTGATGAAGACATTTGCAGGCTGGAAGAGATAGAAAACCTTATTGATCTCATCTTCATTGAAGCTAGACAGCTGGCCATCTTTCTTTATTTCTTCTTCTGCTTTTGCAGCAAGCTTCCACGTTTCATCTAACGAAGCAAGTTTCGTTTTCATATTGTCGATTACAGCATAACGTTTCTGAAGATCTTCGTTCAAAATTCTCTTCTCGTTATCTATTCGCTCTGCTTTTCTCTTATATTCTTTCAAGAAACCAATAATCATAGAAGCAGTGATTTTATCATCACCAGCTTTTTTATTCTCCTCGTAAAGAGTTTCCAGCGCAGTTCGTAGCTGACTTAGCGGAAACTTCATTTCTTTGACTTCACGATTAACTTCAAGAATAATATTGTTCAATCTTGATACATCTTTGTTGCGTTTCTTATCTACTAAAATATGCGAAATATCTTCTGTTACAGGCGTTTTCTCTAATTCCTCCTTTATAGAATCGTAGCTTTTATTAGACACAGAAGGTTCTGCCACCTTTTTTGAATCTGTGACATTATCATTCTTTGTGTCTTTTTTTACGAATGTTTGAATAGCTCTTGTTGCCTTCTTCGCTGCTTCTTTCAAAGCAGGGTAGAACAGTAGCTTCACCTTCATGGCTACGTTCTTAATCGCCTCAAATGCAAGCAATCCCAAAGTCTTAAGACTAATTAAAGCGTTGCGTACTGTTGCAGCACAACAATCGCATCTCTTCGCAATAGCGTGAAGAGATTCTACAAGTTCACCTCGCTCTAAGTCACTTTTCGTGGTTAAACACTTTACGCATCTGTCCATAGCATGAAGAGTAAGATACATATAAATATTAGTAAGATACTTACATCTGTTCTGGTATATATGCGCAACTTTAACGTTATCTGGAATCTGCATCTGTACATACTTGCTTCCTGGAGTTGGATTTACGGCATTCACCGTAATGACGTTCTGTTGTATTTCAGTATTGTATCTAACGCTAATCAGTCTGTTATTCTTAAGTGACTTTAGATAGTTCTTGGCTTTATCTAAAGAACACTCAAAAACCTCTGAAATATAGTGTTTTGATGCAACTGTCTGCCCTGTAGGAAGAGTAATTGAAGTACCATTCCAAGACTCAATAAGTTCTTTGTCCACACTCTTAGCATAGAGCATGAAATATACGTTCATCGTTTCGGCATTTTTGAAACAACGCTTCTTGTCTGTATCGTGGAGAATATTAACGAACATAAGCAAACCCTCCCAATACAGCAGACAAAATGATAGTAGAGCAATACAACATAGCTGTACTGCGTATGATATTGTCTATCACCTTACTTGCTTCTTTGCGGTGATGTGGTACTATTCTTCGCACATTCACCAATTCATTTGTTGTCATTTTATATTTTTTCTTTTAAGCGGAGGCAAAGGTAACTATTTTTTTTCAAATACAAACAAAAAAAAGAATAAATTTTCAAATTTAACACTTTAATGAGCTTTTGGCTGATTATTGTGCCTGATTTTGTTAAAATTCAGATTCCTTTTCGTTTTCATACAGATCTTTGCATTCTCCTGTATTTATAATTTTGCAAAGGTACAAAAACATTTGAAAGGCAAAAGCATAAATTCAATATACCTTTGAAATTAACATTTGCAAAACCTATGGGTAAAAAATGGACAAAAAAATAATGAGCTATCTTCACAGATAACTCATTACAGTGCTTAAAAAAAAAATATTAAATTCTCTCAAGCACTGTAATCAGTGCATCAGAGGACAACAAACCTTTTTGGATTTGCGATGCAAAGATACGGTTATTTTCTGAAATAAGCAAGTTAAAAGCGGAAAAACTGCCGTTTTTTAACATTTACTTATCATATTTCTGGCAATATAGCTATAAATATTACTCACAATACGTAAATAGAGTAATACAACAATATAGCTATACGATAATATAGCTATAAATATTAGAAGAAAAATTGGTTGAAAAAGTAGATAAAAAGTAGGTTTACGACTATTCATATATGTTTTTAAGAATAAGTTATTTATATACATGGTTAAGTGTAAAAAGTGGAGAAAAAGTAGGAAGAAATTACATATAAATATTCCATACGTTTTTGGTGTATAATATTTCTACTTTATTCTGTCCTTCACCAGGTGAAAACCATGCACGAAAGTACAGGTTACTAAATTCGGTTAAGCCTTAACCAGATATTCTATACTAGATTTACACTTATTACTTACCCTTTAAACACTAAGATAAAAGACACAAACGTTATATAGCCATAATATTCAGATATTTATAATGCATAGAAAAATGTAGCTAAGTTAAAGTTGCCCCCCTTTATGCCAAATTTTAGAATAAACTTTGCCCTTGCCTATAATATAATACAATAAATAAACAAAGAAACAAACAACAACATGGGGGGAAGGTGATTTTTGATGTTTTTTAAGAAGAATCGATGTTTTTTGACTTGTAGGGACGGGGGGACAAGCCCCCCTGATCCTCATTCTTGCTGCTCGTGGCGATGGCTTGCTTGTTCGTTGATGAGTGTGCGCTGACTTTCTGATAACGTGCAAGAAGCAGACAGTTTTTGCGCGCGTCAAAACTTTTTACTTTTGTGCTTTATGAGAGATAATAATCTGCATTTTTATAACCTGAAGGGATATATAAGTTTGGTTGTGCCTATTGCTGATAGGGAAGAGAACAGAAACAGGCAAAGCATTCTATTCTTTCTGCTGAAGGTTTATCTTGAAGATCTTCTTCACTTTTGCAACTGTTCCTGGTGCCACATCACAAAGCTTGGCTACTTTGACGATGCTCAAACCTGCTTTGAGTTCTTTGATGACTTGCTTGTATTCTTGCTCCAGCTGCTCTGTTGTTTTGGTGCTTCCTTTCTTCCTGCCAACCTTGCCTCCCTTTGCTCGGTAGTTATTATAACCGGATTTGAGGCGTTCCTTGATGGCGGTTCTTTCGTTCTCAGCAAACTTGCTGAACATAGCAAAGAGCATCGTGAAAAGAGTATTCTCGCTGCCATCATTATTGAACATGTTGAGGTTCTCTCGCTTGAAGTAAACGTTCAAGTGGTGGTCATGGAAGAACTTTGCCAACTCGGTCATTTCCCAGACATCACGCCCCAACCTGGAGACTTCTGACATTAAAATACAGTTTACGTTTTTATTTACAACTGTGCAGTATCTCAAACATTCCTGCAAGAATCGTCTTTCTGAGTTTGGGGTTGCTCCAGACTGATAGTCCTGAAAGACCTTTGCAATCTCTATGTTGTATTCCTTTGCAAATTCTGTCAGTTCTTTAACTTGTCGTTCTGTGTCCTGCTTTCCAGCTGACGTTGACACTCTTGCGTATATTACTGCTATCATAATCGTTTTATTATAAATTAATCCAAAGGATTTCTTTGTATTGTTCTATACCAAGAAAATACAAAGGTACAAAGATTTTTTTGTATTGCCAATTTTCTTGTGTTATTTTTCTCAAAAAGATGAAGTCTTCTGTTTCCGCTTCAACTTGAAGTGTCATTTTGGCATTTCAAGTTTTTCAAGCTCTTCCTGTTTTCCCTTCACTCTTCCAGTTTCTTTCTATCTGTCTCTTCCTGTCTTTCAGACGAGTTCTAACGAAGAAGTAACAACAAGTCTTAAAACGAAGCTCGCTATCTTTAATGATGCTTAAATGTTCGCTTTATTTAGAGAGTTTTCTTTGCTGATACAGAGAATTTTACTATCTTTGTAGTAAAGTTTTTATAGAGCAAAAGTAATGTACTATTGCAAGTTGGGGTATTGTTAAACAATTCTCTGCGAGCATTGGTTTAAAATACAGAACTTGATTACTCGCAAGCTCGCAATAAAATGTTTGAATAATGGAAGAAAAGAAAGAAACAATATATCGCTTTAACGGAGACGAGGCTTTACAGAAAGCTTCGCCTGGCAAGGCGTTTTTCCTGGTGACGGAAGACGTGGCTTCTGGTAAAACCAAGAAGGCATTTACGCCTATATCTGTTGCTGGCGTTCACGTCAGCGGTGGTCCAGATAGGTTTTATATTCATGCTTTCATCTCAAACAACATACGCAGATGCTGGCAGGCATTGAAGTATGAGATAACAGCAGATGAGTATCAGAAGTTCCAGCAGTATAAAGGAGACAAGCGAAGAATAAATCTTCTCTTGAAAGCTTCTGGTGGCTCCCTCGTTGTGAGGAAAAATGCGGCAACAGTAATCAAGGGGATAAGAATGACTGCAGAACTTGCTGATGAGCTTACTGCGAATGCGGCTAAGTGCAATATGTCTTTTTCAGACTATTGTAGAACGTTGCTGCAAGGCAAAACTCCTACGGTGGCACTGACTCCTGACGAAATGGAAGTAATGAAGAATATTGTACAATATCGAACTGATGTAATGAAGTTTGCTGGAGCATACTTTAAGGTTCTCCGTGGCATCCCAAACAACGAAAGACCACATTATATAGTCTCTGGAGAAAGCTTTGGCTTTTGGAGATCATATATACAGAAAGGGTTAAAGTGTTTGGATCGTCTCATTGATAAATGTAAGTGATATGGTTATTAAAATACAAACAGCAGATAGTTCTCATGGGCACAATGCAATCAACTATGCAATGAACAAAAAAGCGGATGATGGTCGGAAACCAGAATTTATCTCTTCTGGTAATATGCCATGGGATAATATTTTTGGTGACTCGATAGAGCCTCGTGCCGTATGGGACTATATGAAGATGAGACAGAAAAACTGTGGAAGGAAAATTGAAGATCCGTTTTTTCACATTGAACTTTGCCCATCAAAGGAAGAAAGTGCCGGCTTTACGAAGTCTGACTGGATAAAACTTATAGACGATTCTATTAGAAATCTAAGCACTCCTTTTGTTTCTAAAAGAAGAGGAAAGATAAAAGAATGGGATATAAAGAACTCACAATGGGTTGCGTGTCTTCATACAGATACCGACAAGCCTCATATTCATCTGATATTAAATCGTATCACAGAGTATAATAAAGTTCTTGATGATACTCAATATAAAGATAGAGCAAAGCAAGCTGCGAACAGACTTGCTGTTGAGCGAGGGTGGATAAAGGCAGAGAGTGTTGGTGAGCGTGATGGAGCAGAACGAAAGAACAGAATACATAAAGATGCAATAGATGTATTGGCATGTATGAATAAGTTTAATCTGGAGAGATACTTTGAAGGTATGCGCTCTCGTGGTTGGATCATCGATGCAAAGTATGATTCAAAGGGCATTTGTAGAGGCTATTCTATTGGAGAACGTCTATTCAAAGCTGATGGGAGCTTGTCTAGTACGATTCTTGTACAGTCTTCTAAATTGGGCTTTGGTCGTGACTTGATGGTATCGAAGCTTCAGGGAACCTGGAACAGATTGCATCGTCCGCAAGTCCAGAGAATCGATAATGTAGTATCTGCTGGTAGAGGTTCCTTTACGCCTACATATAATAATGTAGAGAATAACCCTGCAAAAAGAGAAGAACTTCCTAGGATGCCTCAGTGGAAGTGCAGTAGCTATGATGCGATGCAGAACTGGAACGATGAAGAGATAATGAATGCTCGTATTCCTGATGCTGCATTTAGCCTTATCGATGAACTGGTGAAGCCGCTCAATAGACTTGAATATTGGGATAGAGACGAAAATCTTCCTGCGAAGGCGCAAATTGTTGCTGTTGCAGTCTTTGAATTTATGACTGCTGCAAATGTGTATCCTTCTTCTTCTGGCGGCGGTGGCGGTTCAGACAACGATCTGCGCTGGGATGGTAAGACGGAAGACGAATTGCAGCGGATGGCTGCGGCTGCTGCTCGTAAGGCAGTAGGGCGTTGTACGAGTCATTTGACGAAGAAGCGTGGCATGAGAAGATAATAGAGATAGAAGTATAAATGTAGTTGTGCTTTTAGAATTAAGGTATTATGCCTTTAAGCACAACAACATTTGATAGTATAATTATAATAAAATTAATAAAGATGGCTAGAAATGATTATAATTTTGGGATGGAAGATGTAGCTGAAGATGTTCAGTCACCTCAGGAGAAGGTTGCGTCTTCTGTAGAGAATAAAGATAATAGCAATGTTGCCAATAGCTATGAGCGCAAACGCTTGGAAAGCAATCTTGCGCTTTTAAAGGAAGTTGAAGAACTTGCTAGAAGTATAAATGAGAAATATAATGAAATAAATGCTATGTATGAAACTGCAATTGGAAAAGAAAGAGATCGCTTGCAGGGACTAAAAAATATTCTGGATCAATGCAAAAGCATGTATTCAAATATTTCTTCTTATATTGACAGTGCTAAGAATGCTTTAGCAAACATAACTGTTACTATTTCTGAAGAAGCACGTGACAACATCAAGGAAGGCGTACAGAAGGGCGTACAGGAAGCTTATGCTGATGAACGTAAGAAACATATTGATGAGCTAGAGACATACAAGAAAGAGTTTCTTGTTAGTTTCAAGAGAGACATAAATAATGCAGCTTTAGAAGTCGTAGATGATGTAAGAAAGTCGTATAAAGGTATGTTTTGGAGAACACTCATTATTGCTACTGCATTCATGTTTATAACGCTAACTGCACTGATTAAAATATTTGGTGATGCTTATGCGTGGCTAGCCATTGTAGGAATGTTGCTTGTCGGTGTAGATTTTTGTGTTTGGGTATATCGTTATTTGAAAATGTTTGGTTCTAAATGATATACATGATATGGAAAAAATGAATCAAGATATACCTTTTGAGCATCAGATGATGTTCATAGTTAAGGACTACGACCGTAAGGTTGAAGAGAATATGGAACTTCGCAAGGAAGTAGAAGAACTTTCTGCAGCCCTGGCTACCCAGGGAGCGGAGTTGAAGAAAGCAAAGAAGGAACTGAAAAAGATGCCTTCGTTGAAGGATAAGGCGATGCAATTGGAGGCAGCTAAGCGTAAAAACGAGAAGCTGGCCAGACAAGCTAACTTGCTTCATAAGTGTATGGTGTATGTACGCAACCAAAGCCGCCATCTTCTGGCTATGGTAGAGGTTCCGGAGTTGCGAGATTTAGAACAGCGTATGAGCGAGGCACTGAAGAAATATGACGAGTAGTTTGCTTGTTTCAAAGAAAAGAAGTATCTTTGCAGCCAAGTAAACGCAGGCGTTCACAGAACTTATTCTATGTGTACATCTGTAAATCGGTCAAACAAGAGGGTAGAGGTGGAGAAATTCTCCACCTCTTATTTTATATATGGAAAAGGAGAAGGCAAAGAAGGATGCCCTGAAGGGGAATGGAAGGGCATTTCTATTTATGATTGTATCGATTTTGCCGATATCTCTTATTCGCCGTAATAATCAGGGAATAATCCATAACGTTGCTCAAATATTTCTTCCCCAAAACGGGAGATTAGTTCCTGTTTATGATCAGTTGGAAAATTGCAATCACGAAATGCACAATCCCCTATGCTAGTAACACAAGAAGGAATGACTATCTCTGACAGAGAACGGCAACCACTAAATGCACTTCCCCCAATACTAGTTACACTGTCAGGGATAACAAGACTCTTCAAAGATTCGCAACCACTAAATGCACCATACCCAATGCTGGTTACACCATCTGGAATAACAATATCTGTCAGAGAACGGCAACTATCAAATGCATAATGCCCAATGCTGGTTACACTATCAGGAATAACAACGCTACGCAAAGAACGGCAACCACTAAATGTCTTCTCCTCAATGCTCGTAACACCATCAGGAATAACAATATCTGTCAAAGAACAGCAATCCTCAAATGCACTATGCCCAATGCTGGTTACACTGTCTGGAATAACAAGGCTTTTCAAAGATTCGCAGCCTTCAAATGCATGATCCCCAATACTAGTTACACTGTCAGGAATAACAACTTCTGCCAAAGATTTACAACCCCAAAAAGCACCGCGTTCAATACTAGTAATGCCATCAGAAAGAACAATACTGCTTAAAGAAAGGCAATCACCAAATGCTTCAAATCCAATATTATTTACGCTATCAGGAAGAACGAGACTGCTCAAAGAAGAACAGTACTCAAATGCACCACCACCAATGCTGGTTACACTATCAGGAATAACAATGTCTGCCAAAGATTTACAACCCCAAAAAGCACCGCGTTCAATACTAGTAACACTATTAGGAATAACAACGCTATTCAAAGAAGTGCAATCACTAAATGCCCCATCCCCAATGCTAGTTATGCCATCAGGAAGAACAATATTAACATGAAGATCGATACTACGTAAAAAATCGCAACCTTTAAAGACACTATCCGCAACACCCGAACTACTAGCATGAATAATAATATCAGTTAAAGATTCGCATCCTCTAAATGGTACAAATCCAATACTTACGCTATCAGGAAGAACAATACTGCTTAAAGAAGTGCAATCACAAAATGCCTCATACCCGATACGAGTTACACCGTTGGGAATAACGAGACTCTTCAAAGATTCGCAGCCTTCAAATGCATGATCCCCAATACTAGTTACACTGTCAGGAATAACAATACTACGCAAAGAAGAGCAACCTCCAAATGCACTTTTCCCTATACTAGTTACGCTATCAGGAATAACAATACTACGCAAAGAAGAGCAACCTCCAAATGCACTTTTCCCTATACTGGTAACACTGTCAGGAATGACATATGATGTAGCATCATTGTCTCTAAATGCGATAATTGCGTTTTTGTTTTTATCAAACAAAACTTTGTCTTCATAAATAAAGTAAGGTGACAGACTTTTCAGTTCACCATCCCACTGGTAAAAGGAATTACCTTTCAAGTTCACTACACAGTAAGGAATAACCAGATTCTCCAAAGAACTGCAACCTGAAAAAACACTATTCCCAATGCTACTTAAACTATTAGGAATAACGAGGCTTTTCAAAGACCAGCATCCACAAAACGCCATATCCCCTATACTAGTTACACTATCAGGAATAACAATACTACGCAAAGAAGAGCAACCCCAAAATGCACTATCACAAATAATCTTTGTTCCTTTTCTAATGGAATAAGTACCATCAAGCTCTTTTGGAGCTTGTAATAAATTTCTTCCATCTTCGCTATATTTCACACCAAATTCATCCGTAATGGCCTCATATAACTCTTCGTCTGTTGCCTTTGTGGAAATAACATCAATCTCCAACTGATAAACATCCGGAGAATCACCATCTACCCAATTCATTAGCATTACCGGATATCTCTCCTCTTTACCTTGACTCTGAACCAAGAGTTCCTTCTCCAGACGCCTTATAGAAGTAATAGTAATACGTGAAATCCGGGCAACCCCGCTCCTTTCATTTGCAATCTGACGATAGGCTTCTGCTCGAACTTCCTGTTTTTCCGTAAAACACTTGAGAGCATAACATTTCCCTGAGGTCTTGTCCTGCATCTTAAACACCACGAAAAAATCACCACTGATGTGATAAGGTTCTCCGTGATCATCCAATACAGGTGTGAGGTGAGCCAACTCGTTAAGATTGGCTCCGGCATTTTGAATGGCTTTTACATATTCTGATATTTTGGGATACTTCATAACTTATAAAATTATTAATTCATTTCATTCAGTCGTATTTTCAGACGACAAGGCAAAAGTACGAATAAAATCTGAAAAATCCACTTCTTTTAGCAAGGCTATGAATTTTCTGCTTCTTTACGTACTTTGGCAAATTCTTCTTGAACTTGTTTCTCTATTTCCTTTTTTCTCTGAACCATATCACGAAGTACAGCTATTGCTTCTTCACGATTTTTTATTTTTAATGCCATATTATATCCTTTCTTTAAAAATTCTTTTGGCAAAGATACAAATAAT
>SAMEA3663105__coassemble_509_pt1 | contig 22617 bp, 19 predicted proteins | sample SAMEA3663105__metabat2_low_PE_034 | metagenome-assembled genome bin SAMEA3663105 (sample SAMEA3663105) | pig gut metagenome | biome: pig gut; feature: pig-associated habitat; material: faeces | place: Denmark | collected 2012
TACGGGGCTTCGGGGAGGATTTTTATGCTCTTTTGTGTTTTACCGGACAGCAATATTTTGATTTAATAAAATGTTCTGATAGTGAAGCATTTGAAAAATTTGCCAATTATACAGAGTTGTTGCAACATCAGCCTGATGCCTTTTCTTCAGATATGGAATTGCTTGATACGGTAAGTATCGGTGGTGGTAATGATGGTGGCATTGATGGAATTGCAATAAAGGTCAATAACTATCTTATAAAAACTCAAGATGAAATAGATGAATTCTTGAAAAATGGTCCATTAGAGATAGAATTGATATTTATTCAAGCCAAGAATACTAAAAATTTTGATAGTCAGGAATTAGGTTCATTTATAAGTGGTGTGAGAGCTTTTTTTGACACTGAAAGCACATATCCTTTTAATGTGCAGGTGCAATTTTGGAGAACTCTCTGTAACTATCTTTATAGTGAGGATGTTATGCTGCAATGGAAAGTTGAGCCTATAATAAGATGCTATTATGTCACTTTGGGTGAGTACCGAGAGCATGATCAACACAATGATCAAGTGCGTACTTTTAAGAAGGACATGGCTAATTATTGTGAGACTTTGATTTTCCATTTCCAAGGTGCTAGGGAATTTAAAAGTGTTATAGAGCAAAATCAAAATAAGTTTAAGTCAAAATTACCATATATAGATACGATGGAATTGCCTGGGACTAATGAGGTTGGTAATTCGTGTGTGGTTTTGTGTCATGCAAAAGATTTTGTTTCTATGATCAATACCGACGACGGTATTATCAGAAAAACTCTTTTCAATGATAATGTTAGAGATTTTCAAGGAGATAATTCTATAAATAGTGAGATTGCTGAAACCATAAAGGCAATGCCAGAACGATTTGTTTTATTCAATAATGGTATAACGATTGTTTGTAGCTCTTTTGTCCAAGGAAATCGTTTACTTGAAATTGAAAATCCTCAAATAGTAAATGGATGTCAATCAAGCTATCTTCTGTTTAATGCGAACAAACAAAAGATGGATTTGTCAAAGATTTCAGTTGTTGTAAAGATTATCTCTACAAATAATAGTGATTTGTCAAACGAAATAGTAAGGGGTACAAATCGACAAAATATTGTTATGGAGGAAGCTTTTGAGTGTACTCGTCAATTTCATAAGAATTTTGAGCAGTTTGTAAATGATTATGTGGCAGACTTTTCTGACAAGATTTATTATGAACGTAGGGCAAAACAATATGCTGACAATCCCAATATCAAGCAATATCAGAAATTTAATCTTCATAATATAACTCAATTTTATGTAGGTGCAATATTGCAGCATCCAGAGAAAGCGCATTTACATGAATCTTATTTGTTGAAGAAATATCGAAGTCAGATATTTTGTGATAAGCATAGTAACCTTCCGTATTTTGCAGTAGCATATACATTTCTGACATTAGAAAAATTGATAAGAGAGAAGACTATAACTAATTATTTCATAAAGTATAAGGCACATTTGTTAATGATATATTTCCGTCTTTTAGGTGGAAAGAAAATCGATATGATGAACGAAAGGACAGCTGACAAATATGCTCAAAATGTCTTGAAGGGTACATATAAAATAGAGGATGCTGAAGCTAACTTTGAAAAGGCTATTGAGGTGTTTAGAAATTGTGAAAAGTATTGGACACAAAATTTGCACAAAAGTCCTCATTTAATGAAAGAGGCCCAAATATTTACAGAGCTTATCATCAAGATGATGGATGGTATTACTTTGGAGCCTTTGCGCCAAGAACTACAGAAGTTAACGAGTGTTCGTCAAGGTGTAGTAAAAAGAATCTTCTATTCAGGTGGCAGACCTTTTGGATTTATTGCTTCTGAAAATGGTGAAGAAGTGTTCTTTTCAAGTAGAAGAAATCCTAATTTAAAGTTTAAAACATTGAAAGGTAAAAAGGTTGAATTCAATGCAACTTTAAAGGATGGAAAAGATAGAATGCAAGCTTATAATATAAAGGTATTGTCTTAATTTATGTCCATTCAAACATCGGATAATAATAAACGAATAGCGAAGAACACGTTGCTACTATATATACGTATGTTCTTCATGATGGGCATCTCACTCTACACCTCGCGAGTCGTGCTTAATACACTGGGTGTGGAGGATTATGGTATATATAATGTAGTAGGCGGACTTGTAAGTATGTTCGGACTCTTGAACGGTTCCATGTCATCGGCTACTCAACGCTACATCACCTTTGAATTAGGCAAGGGCGATGGCAAAAGTTTGAACAAAATCTTTAGCCTATCCTTACAGATACATGCACTTATAGCCATTATCACGGTGTTGTTGATAGAGTCGGTAGGTTTATGGTTTTTATACTATAAAATGACCATACCCCCCGAACGTATGACAGCTGCCTTTTGGGTGTTGCAAGCCTCGGCATTAACGTTCATATTTTCAATCATGTCGGTACCCTACAATGCTGACATCATAGCCCATGAACGAATGTCGGCCTTTGCCTATATTTCCATAGTTGAGGCCGTGTTAAAGTTAGTCATAGTGTTTATGCTATTGGCTGTGCCATTCGACAAACTGATAGTGTATGCCATGTTGCTTGCGGTGGTGCAATTGTCCATACAAGCCTGCTACATGATTTATTGTCACCGCCATTTTGCAGAGTCAAAATATCGGCATGTAAAAGATGGACGCTTGTTTAAAGAAATGACTTCTTTTGCTGGTTGGAATTTATTTGGAGGACTATCTAGCATATCATTCAACCAAGGACTCAGCATGTTGCTCAATGTGTTCTTTGGTCCAGTGGTAAATGCTGCACGTGCCGTTGCCTCACAAGTGCAAGGAGCCATACAAATGTTTATCACCAATTTTCAAATGGCTCTCAATCCGCAAATTGTGAAAACATACGCGCAGGGCGATTTTGAAGCCATGCACATGCTCATGTTTCGCAGTTCGCGTTTCTCCTATTTCCTAATGTATTTATTGAGCCTACCTGTGTTATTAGAGGCTCCATTGATACTACAGATATGGCTAAAAACCGTACCCGATAATACGATTATATTTTTACGTATAATCATTTGCATCACCCTTATATACACCATCATCAACCCCATACTTGTGGCCAACAATGCCACAGGCAAGGTACGCACCTATTATATAGTGTGTGGAAGTATGATGATATCCATACTCCCCATATCATACGTAGTGTTGCGTTTAGGCTGTCCTGCTTATAGCGTGTTCATTGTACACTTCTGCGTAGAGATGTTAACACAGGTAGCCCGACTTATCATGGTAAGAGGACGTCTACATCTTTCTATTCGAATGTATTTAAAGCATGTTTATTGGCCCATCATGATGGTCACGACACTTGCCACCATTTTACCATTGGTTACATATAATTTAATGCCAGATGGCTATTTAAAATTTTTCGTCGTTTCAATTGTGTCGGTCGTTTCTGTTGCCTTGGTGTCATTTGTTGTAGGCCTAACCAAGTCAGAACGAACATTTTTTATCAGCAAGTTTAAAACGGCATTGGTAAGAATTAGAAAATGATTGCAATAACCAACAAGCAGAACTGTTGTGGCTGTAGTGCATGTGCGCAGCGATGCCCCAAGCAATGCATCAGCATGCAGGCCGATAGCGAAGGTTTTCTGTACCCCAAGGTAGATACAGAAAAATGCATTGACTGCCGTTTGTGCGAAAAGGTGTGTCCCGTTATCAACCCGAACGAATCCCGTACACCATTAGGCGTGTATGCGGCAAAGAATGCAAATGACGAAGTACGTATGGCCAGCTCATCGGGAGGTATATTCACATGTTTAGCCCAGCGCGTGTTAGCTGATGGTGGTGTTGTGTTTGGAGCGCGATGGGATGATGATTGGAACGTGGTGCACGACTACACCGAACAACAGGACGGGCTGCCCCAGTTTTGCAGTTCAAAGTATTTGCAGAGCGTGATAGGTGACAATTATCAAAAGGCAGAACAATTTTTGAAGGCAGGACGTAAGGTTATGTTTACAGGCACCCCTTGCCAAATAGCAGGCCTACGGCAATTTTTACGAAAAGACTATGACAACTTGTTGGCAGTAGAGGTAATATGCCACAGTGTGCCCAGCGCAGGTGTATGGCAGCAATATCTGCATGAGAAACTTCGTGCCTTAGGTTGGAAAAAGTCAGACATCCATCGCATAACGTTTAGAAACAAAGCCACAGGTTGGAAAAGTTACTCCTTCCTCATTGAGAACCATCAAGGCAAAGTCTTTACAGAGTTAGGAGGTGAAAACACCTTTATGCGTGGTTTCTTGGCCGACCTATACACCCGTCCCTCATGCACGGCTTGCCCAGCTAAGCAGTTAAAGAGTGGTAGTGACATAACGTTAGGTGACTTTTGGGGCATAGGCACCTTAAAGCCCGAGTTAGATGATGACAAAGGTTTGTCAGTCATAGTGGTAAATACGGCAAAAGGCAAAGACGCTATATATAATATAGGTGTAAAGTTGCACAGCGTAGCCTACGAAGCGCTCACTCAGCGCAACCCTGCCTTAATAACTCCAGTAGCCATGCAACCCAAGCGCACCGCATTCTTTTGTAAGGATGGACAGACAGTAGAGCAAAAGGTGAAGAGGTTGGCTAAAGAGCCGTTTTCATTACGAGTATTCATTTCGCGCATCCTACACCGATGTATACCGAATGCACTGATTGAAAAATTAAAGACGTTAAAGTAAAAAAACGATTGAGCGTTGCAGTAGTGATGGTTTCTTGTTTGTTATTGAGTGGAGCGGTACTTCCATGCATACAATGGTTCATGGTAGGTGTAACAATTTACAATTTAATCGTAAAACTAAATGACATGAAAGAAGAAATGAATAATCACGTGTTGATAAAGCGCAAAGTAAACTTGAAGATTACATTATGGTGGATAGGAGTCGTTGTTGGACAAGAAGCATGAGTGGTCATGTATCTGCTTTGTAATGGACGAGAAACTAAACTGCTGCACATTCAATACAAACGCTCCAGAGGTTCGACTCCTCTCTTGTCCACTTTGTTCGGACGTCAAGGTTCGAATGCATACCCAAAGCTGCTGTGCTAAGGGTGATGTGACATCTTTTTCATAAACATCCCATCATAAATATGTTTTAAAATGTTGTTTAAGAAAAATGATATAGTACGATTAAAGGATGAGTATTTTGAAAAGATAAAATCAGATTTGTTTTTTTCAGAAAACCTATTCTTTATAGATAAGTGTTCAGAAAGTGTAGCGTATGTAACATTGCGAAATGTAGATATTACGATACCATTGGCAGAGATAAGTCCTGTAAAAATGGATGGTGTGGAGGACAGAAACATTTATTACGACCCCCTGATTGCTGCAGATGTCATAGCTCAAGGTGAAACGGCAAAGCCGCATCAAGCTGATAAAGATGGCTACTATATAGAGCAGCTCAAAAAATGCTGTGATGAACATGGAAAATCTCTTTATGACATAGTGCAATCATGTCATTGTGTATATGTACACGAGTTACAGCATGCAAAGCCAAGCATAGGCCGAGACTTGAAAATCAATTACACAGTAGCCCCATTTATAGAGCAATTCCCATCAAAGGTAAAGTTGGGCTTAATGGCTACGATGATGACATATAGCCGCTATGCTGAGACAGAAAAAAAATGGAACGATTATATAAAGGTGTATGTAACAAAAGAAATTAGAGTTTCAAAAATGGCAGCTTTTTCATTCCCCATTAAAAAGCCTGCCTATGTGCTATTATTTGAAGGAACTAACAGATACGAAGCTCGATATGCCGAATTTTACATCAATTCATCCATAGGAAAGATATTCCTGCTTAAAGATTTGAAAGAGGGAAAATTAGAGGGAAACGCTACCCTTGCAAGTTTGAAGAGTTTGCAAATACGATGGCTGGCTGGTTATAAAACCAGTTGTGTATGTCTTGAAAGTTTGATTCAAGTTATCAATGTGTATGAAAGAAGTATGGGAAAGGAACAACCAGCTTTGACTGGTCTATTAGGATTCCTTTCACAATTACGTGATGCCATGGTAATGGAAATGATGATGCCTAAACTTTTTAAGAAAGCTAATTTTTCAGTTCTGGAGAAATGGAAACGCGATGCCGATGCTATCATGCTTGACTTTTATAATGCCGAGGATGATGAACAAAGACAAATAAGGCTGATAGGAGATTTGATAAAAGTGATCACTGCCGATAACAATGGAATCATGAGCGAAATGGCCAAATACAGAGTTTACATGCTTGAATTCATTCGATTTGCAGAACAAAATAAAGCTGAGCTATGAGTTGGAGAATATCACAAATAGAAATGAAGAATTTTAAATTCTTCAAAGACGCTTTTACTTTAAAGGTAGATAGGAAGAATGTGTTGCTTTATGGAGAAAATGGTTCGGGCAAAAGTTCCATTTATTGGAGCGTGTTTACACATTTTCAAGCCTATGCTAAGGCACAAGCTGAAGCACAAAAGTATTTCACAGCTCACCATTCTCAGAACCTTCGAAATAGGTTCGTGGCTGATAATGAAACTTCTTACATCACAATCAGTTTTGATAATGGTGAAGGTGAGACAAAGGTAATTAAGGATTCAAATGTTGATTACTACCCATCGAATGCAGACACGTTGCGTTTTATGCGCGGTGCAGCCATGTCAAGTGATTTCCTTAATTATAAATTGTTATCATGTCTGTTTGATTTTCGTAATAGTGAAGATAATCAAGTTTTTAGCATATTTGAAAAGGAGGTGCTACCGAACATTGATTTATCACAACCTTATTCTAAGATAGATGGCACACCTACCAACATACTGAATGCTGGAGAGTGGTGGAAATATATAAATAAGGTATACAAGACAGAGGGACTGATTCCACGTAACACAAAGATTTTTTCCAGATTTAATAGAGGAACGATACAATATAAAACTTATCAGAATCGTATTTCTCTTTTTAATGATCTGCTGAATGAAAAGTTGCAGATGCTTGTTATGCGAGCTAATGCAATTATTAATAGCGTATTTCACATTCAAGCCGAAATACTGCTAACCATGCGTGGGGCTGTATTTAATAAAAACATAGGATATAGAAAATATAGTGCTGCGCTTGAGAGACCTAAAATATACCTTAGGGCTAAAATGACCTCTCCCTCATTAGTTGATAACACAACAATTGAGCATCCGCGCTCTTTCTTTAATGAAGCAAAGATAACTTGCATGGCTTTAGCATTACGTTTAGCCATATTGGAGGATCATGCTACAACCGATGAATTTCCATCGGTTTTACTCATTGATGACTTGTTAGTAAGTCTTGACATGCCATTCCGAAGAATGGTAATAAAACAGTTATTGACATATACCCATCGTTTCCAAACATTCATATTTACGCACGACAGAGCATTCTTTCATTTGGTTAGAAGTGAAATTGAGTTGAGTGGAAATACCACGGAATGGAATGCATTAGACCTTTTTGCAAAAGAAAACGCTGGAGGGTGTGAAAATCCAGTCCTTGTAGACGAGAAGAACCATATTGAGAAAGCGCGTTATCATTTGCAAAAGTTAGAGATTCCTGCAGCTGTGAATGCACTAAGGAAAGCTGCGGAAAAGGCTTTAAAAGATATTCTTACTCCTAATGACCTTTTACAAATAATTTTGAATCAGGGGTTCTGTAATCTCAATCAAATGATAGGTGCTTTCAGAGCAAATTATGCGAAAGTCTTAGGTCTGGAATCATTGGCAGCTCACTTACAGAATGATCGAAAACTATTGTTGAATCCTTTCTCTCACGATGATATAGAGACTCCTTTTTATCGTGGTGAGTTAGAACAAACAATAGAAGATGTAGCGTTATTGGAAAAAATTCATAAAACAGTTATTGTTAGTTATGATAAGGTAAGAAATGATGAATACAGAATGGTAGTAGCCAATGATGTTGAGTCATTTGAGGTTACACTTTGGTTCTTGGAGCAATATGTGTCTTTTGAACTGAATGGTAGCACTTATTTAAAGAGTCCCAAAGTGCTTGTACGTTCATCATCCCATGCAACGATGATTCCTCGCAAAGAATGGGGCTTGAATAAATTGTTTGAAAGAATGTGCCATCATGCAGGTTTTAATGCAAGTACAAAACCTCAGATGGAGGATTGCTTGTTTGATATGAGTGGAAATAAAATACTCTCAAATTAAAAATGCAGAATCTTTGCATTGCATAATGGTGTGAAATAAAAAACTATAGAATCGTGAAAATAGGAATTATAACTTTTTGGACAACAAAAGATAATTATGGGCAAATACTACAATGTTTTGCTCTTCAGCAATTCTTACGCAATAAAGGGCATCAGCCGTTCTTAATTCGATATAAAGAAGCAAACGTAGCAAAGGCCTCGTTTAAATTGAATAATGTACTGAAGTATATCATGAAATTTCCTTCGTATGTTTCTTGGTATATGAAGGAGAAAGAACGAAAACGAAATGCTGATAAATATGCAAAGTCTACGATTAATGTAAATCGTCATTTTGATCAGTTTATGAAGGACTTTGTAGCATGCACAGAACAGATTTACACAAAGGACATGCTCTTGAGTGACCCTCCATTAGCGGATGCTTACATATGTGGAAGTGACCAAGTATGGGGAGGAGATTGGGCATACTATCTTGATTTCGCGCCAGATGATAAACCATTAATAGCTTATGCACCATCGTTAGGTGGAATAACTTCTTTCTCATCTGATTATGAAAGGAAAATGCGTGAATTGTTGACTCGCTTTTCTTTTATTGGTATGCGTGAACAAAGTGGAGTTGATGTTTGCCATCGTTTGGGGCGTATGGATGCAGTAAAGGTCGTTGATCCCACATTACTCCTCACTCAAACTGATTATGATAGATTACGCATAAATACCAAAAGCTTAGCCCAGAAACCTTATCTATTTGCATATATATTGGGAAATCCAATGGATTTTGATATGCGCGATATTTATGTATACGCAAAAAAACGTGGACTTGAAGTAAAATATGCTACATCAGGAAAAGCTGATGATTATGAACATATTTATCCACAAATAGGTGAGTGGATTGATTTGATAGCCAATGCTGAAATTGTTGTTACAAATTCGTTTCATGGTACAGTCTTTTCACTGATATATAATAAACCTTTCATAACTATTTTATTAAACAAAGGCTACGAGCGTATGAATACTCGTGTGTTAGAATTACTGAAATGTGCCAACTTGACCAATCGCATTTATGATGGAGATTTGATGAAATTCACCGAATCTGTCAATTTTTCTTCTTTTAATGGATATCGTCTTATGGAGGAGCAACAAAGTTCTTCATATTTATCAATTTATATAAAATAGAAAAATGGACTTAAGGAATAAAACAATGCTCTTGGTAGCCCAATATGCAGCTCCCTATGAGGGCAATTTTATGAAGAGTCTTTATGCGTTAGAGAACCATTTGAAAGATTATGGTTGTAGAGTCGTTTATGTTTTGCCACAAAAAGCCGATAAGTGTCATTGGTTCTCAAATGCATCAAAGCTACATGAAATTTTATTGATTGATGATAATCCTTCAAAAACGGTATCGCAATTGGCAAGGATTTTTTTAGAAGTCAATCCCTCCATAATTCATACCCACTTTGATGGTTATGATATGCCTGTAGTTAAGGCTGTGAGAAAACTTGGCATGGAAGAGAATGTCAAGGTCGTATGGCATTTGCATGACCATCTTAGTTTTATGAACAACATAGTTAAAAAGGTTTACCAGGTATATGGTTTTTTAATGCACTATGGTAAGTATGCTAAGAACGTATTTGTTATAGGTGTTGGTGAAGAGATTACATATTTTGCAAATACATGGTATAAGTTGTGGAATAATGGTAACTTTAAACGTTTGGCCATAATTCCTAATGCTATAGACTCAACGCGAATTACAACATTAAAAAATAACGAAAAGGTAGGAAAATCGTTTCTTGCTTTCGGCGGAAGAAATGTTTCAAAAAGAATAGACTTATTGCTGAATGCGGCATCAATACTTAACGGGAGGGGGGTAAAAATTTAGAAAATAAAAATAGAGTAGATGTTTATATAACACGTGGAACGGATACAGATGAAGTAGTGACCAAAGTTTTTGGTAATAATGTACCCGATTGGTGCCATGTGGTAGAACAGCGTGAAAACATAAATGAGCTGTTTGAAATGGCTGATTGTTTTGTTTCATGTTCTGATGCCGAAACGTTCTCTTATGCAATATGTGAGGCCACAATTGCCAATATGCCAGTAATACAGAGTGACATAGATGGAACCATGTGGAATGCTGAGAGTAAGTCGGCTTTTTTATTCAAACAGGGTGATGCAGCATCATGTTCTGAGGCCATGAAACGATACATGGATTCGGATGTGAATGAATTGCAAAAGGAGTGTTTGAAAACAAGAGAACACAATCAAAGATGTTATGGACTTGATACATGGTGTAAGCGTGTTATAAATTTTTATGAACACCTTTAAAACAGAACAAGTTAAGGAAAAATGAAACGTTATCTTTTTATATATGGTGAATTAAATGGTGGTGGAGCAGAACGTGTTTTGCTCGATATTCTCCGAAATTTCGATTATGATAAAAATCAAGTAGACCTGTTGCAGATAAATGCAGGTGGACTTTTAATAGATGAAGTTCCGAACGAAGTAAATATTTTATCGGCATGGAATGGTTATCCCATGTCATATAAGATGGCTCTAAGATGTTCATTATGGATGGGCTATGATTACTTGCTGCGAAGACGTTTACTGAAAACATTAGGCGGGAAACATTATGATGTGGCAATAAGTTTTTTGGAGGGAATGCCTACAAAATGCCATGCTTTGATTACTGATGTGGCAGACAGAAATTATAGTTGGGTGCATTGCGATTTAGACAAATTCCGCTACACATCTAATCTGTTTCGTGGTAATGAAGAACTGAATGCCTATAATAAAATGGATGCAGTTGTAAGTGTGTCAAGGGATACAGCCGAAGCTTTTGCACGTCGTTTTAAGGAATGCAAGGCAAAATCTGTAGTTGTTTACAATCCAATAGACCAAGTGAAGATAAAAAATATGGCAGACGAGACGTCCGTAGACAGCCCTGTTTTTACTATCTCAGTTTGTGGCAGGTTGACCCCCCCAAAAAAAATAGACCGCGTTTTGCGGCTCGCAAAACGCTTGAAAGCCAATAATATAAAGGTGAAAATAATGCTCATAGGAGATGGCGAATTGGCAATGCAAATGCATCAAATGGCCATAGATTTGAATGTTGAAGATAGGGTAGAATTTGTAGGATTTACAAGGAATCCATATCCATATATAAAGGCGTCGCAAATGCTACTCAGTACATCGTGTGCTGAGGGGTTTAGTCTTGTTATATGTGAGGCTATGACGTTGGGGGTTCCTGTTGTATCCACTAAAACATCTGGCCCGATGGAGATTCTTGACAACAATAAATATGGCTTGTTGTGTGAACATGACGATGATAGCATATATGAAGCCGTTTATAAAATGTACACAGATGAAAGCCTACAGCGTTATTATAGCCAAATAGGGAAAGATAGAGTCAATATGTTTTCAATAGATAAAACATTAAAAAATATATACGAATTATGACGCCAAAAACAAAGACACATTATTATTACTTCAATGCTTTTCGCTTAATTGCAGCATTAATTGTTTTAACATCACATGCACGATGCGAAATGTTTGCGACTTATTCATCGCTTGAAGTTGAAAGTCAAAACCTCATGACAAAATTATTATTTGCCATGCTTTCGTTTACTTCGCATGCGATGTCTATCTTTTTTATTCTTAGTGGTTTCCTTGTAGGTGGACCTGCCATAGAAAAGGCATGGAGGCGTTTGTCAAGCAATGCGAGTGCTTCAGAATCATATGTTGCTGCATATAATTTCATGATAAATCGAATAGTAAGAATTCTCCCCCCCCCTATTTATTGCCATAGTTTTTGCGATAATCGTTAAAATAAATGGTGGTGAAGATTTTAGCTATTTTGATGCCTTCTTGAATTTATTAGGCTTGCAGGGTGTTATTGCAACCGATTTTGGAGGAGTTTATTGGAGTATAGCCTATGAGGTTTGGTTTTATGTTCTTATAGGTAGCATGCTGTGCATAGGAGCAAACCGATGGTGTAAGATATGTGGCTTTGTGCTATTTTTGATTTGTGGCATGATTTTTATAAAGCTATCAGTTGTATGGTTCTTCATGCTATTACTCGGTGTCTTATTATACTTTGTAAAGGACAAAATAATTCTGTCGAAAAGGCAAATATTTACGTGTATAGTTGCTTCACTCTTTTTACAAGGACTTGTACTGATGGGAGCGGATTCGCATGTTGCGGTACTTCCATTAAATGGAATAGTAAATTTAGATATGGTAAAATGGTGCATAGCTATTCTAATGGGTTTAGTCATGGTTTCTTTGTGCAAAAAGCGGCCTGAGGGGAAATATGCTATGCTAATTGAGAAAATGGGTAATCGTTGGGCTCCAATGACCTATTGCTTATATATAACACATTTTACTACACTTGAATTATATAAACAGTTATTTGGGCAAATTCCAAAGATTGATTTTATAGCAATTGTAGTATTGATTTTAGTTTGTGTTGTATGTTTAGCAATAGGAACACTTTTTTACAACTACATTGAAGTGCCAATGGCTACTGTTCTAAAACAAAAGTTGTATAAAAACAAATGACTGGAAGGAAGAAAATATTATTTATTTTAGGTGTACTTGATAGTGGGGGAGTTGCCAAAAGCATGGTAAACCTAATAAACGCTATCAATCGAGAACAATATGATGTCAGTTTGCTATTAGTATCAAGGACAAAAGGACCATACGCAAGTTTATTACCGAAGGATATTACAATTATCGAAAAAGAGTTGTTATCTAAGGTTGGTTCAATAGGTGGAATAACCTATTTGTTACGTAAAGGTCACTTTATTTTATTTATAGGTACTTTATTAAGATTGTTTCTGGCTTTATTCAATAAATCATGGTCGGCATATATAATGTCAAGGTTAATGCCATCAATAGGAGGTGATTATGATTTAATAGTTGATTATAATGGGCAACAGCAGACTTATTATATGGTTGATAAGTTAAAGGGGAAGAAGAAGGTAGCTTTTTTTCATAGTGATTATGCAAAGTGGCCTTTTTATTATGAAATGGACAAACGTTATTATCCTAAACTTGATGCTATATTCACCATATCACCATCGTGCGTAATGTCTTTAAAAAAATATTTTCCTAGTCAATCCAATAAAATAAAATTGATGGAAAATATCACTTCTCAGAAGATAATTGAAAAAATGTCGGAGGAGGCTATTGATTTACCGCGCAAGTCTCAATGGAGTTTTCTTACAGTAGGTCATGTGTGTAAAAATAAAGGGACAGATTTGGCCATACGTGCAGGAAAAATATTGAAAGAAAAAGGTGTTGATTTCACTTGGTATTTTATTGGAAATAAGTCAGAACTTCATTTATTCATGCCTTTAGTTGAAGAATTGGGCTTAAATGAAAATTTTGTGTTTTTAGGGTTAAAGACAAATCCTTATCCTTATTTCAGAGTATGCGATATGGTTGTGCATCCCTCTTTGTTTGAGGGGAAATCAGTAACATTGGATGAGGCAAAATTACTTCATAAACCAATAGTAGTTACCAATTTCTCAACTGTAAATGACCAGTTTATTAATGGTGTGAATGCCAATATAGTTGAATTGAATCCAGAATCAATTGCTAGGGGAATATACGACTTAATTGCAAACGAGCAAGTGAGAATAAACTATGTCTCATGGCTAAAGCAAAATTGTAGGGATAATGTAAAGGAAGTAGAAAAAATTTACAAGTTGTTAGATTGATATGGATATTGTTTCGTTACAAGAGTGGAATGCTTATAGACAGATGTTAAATTATATCTTATTGTTTATAGGTTTTTCAACTTTTTTCGTAGTTCGATTTAAAAGGAGTTTGCTAAGAGTCAATGATATAGTAATGCTCCTATTGGCTATCATTATAACCTATTTAATAGGTAATTTCCCTGATATGTGGAATAGTGGTAGTGATAAGGCAAACTACTTTGCTGTAGCAAGTAATTTTTCTGAGGGATATTTCGATACAAGTATTAATGATTGGGGCTTTTTAGCATTAACTTGGTTGTTGGTGAAACTGCCTTTAGATTGGTATTTCTTTATTTTAGCTGCTATTTATGTTGGTGGCATTTATCTGTTTAGTAAATCCTTATCTAAAAAATATGCATTTGTTGTTTTTGTCTGCATGATTTTGAACTTTCAGTTCATATCATATGGTACGAATACGATTCGTGCAGGTCTCGCTTCTTCAATATTACTATGGGCTATTGCTTGGAGAGAGAAAAAAATATGGCCTTGGTTATTGCTAGTGGTGGTAGTTTTTATGCATAAATCTTGGCTGTTGCCTGTGGGCTGCTATTTGATTGCCAAATATAAAGATAATACAAAAATGTATTTTGTCATATGGCTTTTATCTATTCCTGTATCAGCTGTGGCTGGTGGGGCGTTACAATCTTTATTTGCTTCATTAATAGGTGATGATAGATCTTCTTATTTGACAACTAGTGCAATGGATACTGCTTATCATGTAGGTTTCCGTTTAGATTTTATAATATATAGTTGTGTTCCAATTGCATTGGGGTATTATTACATATATAAAAGAAATTTTAAAGACTCCTTTTATAAGAGTATTTATAATATGTACATATTGGCAAATACTTTTTGGATATTGGTTATTAGAGCAAATTTCTCTGATCGCTTTGTTTATTTGTCATGGTTTATTTATTCAGCAGTATTGATATATCCACTTGTTGCAAATCCTAGAATTGTACCTAATTCTTCAAAGTGGGTATCTCTCATCATATTAGGGTTAACCTTGTTCTATGCTTATGTATAAAAATATTATGAAAGTTACGGTTTTTACTCCTACTTATAATAGAGGCGAGTATTTGCCTTTAATATATAAATGCCTTTGTGAACAGACCTGTAAAGATTTTGAATGGTTGGTTGTTGATGATGGTAGTACGGATGCAACATCAAGCATAATGCAGCGTATCATACAGAATTCTTTACATGGCTTTTCAATACAATATTTCTTTAAGCCTAATGGTGGTAAACACACTGCTATAAATATGGGTGTGGAAAAATCATCGGGTGATATATTCTTGATTTTAGATAGTGATGATGAGTTACCGCCTAATGCTGTTGATGACGTGATAAATGAATACAAAACCATAGCAGATGATAACAATTGTGGCGGTGTATGCGGATTAATGGCACATCGTAATGGTAAGCTAATAGGCCGTGGATTCCCTATAGATAGTTTTGAAGCCAATTCTCTTGATTTACGTTATAAATATAATGTAATAGGAGATTTAATAGAGGTTTTTAAAACAGATGTATTGAGAGAATTTCCTTTTCCAGAAATTCATGGAGAGCGATTTTGTCCTGAGGCACTTATATGGAATAGAATAGCACAGAAATACAAATTGAAGTGTTTTAATAAGGTTGTTTATCATAGAGATTATCTTGATGGAGGCTTGACAGATAACATTGTAAAAATACGAATGAAAAGCCCAATAGCCTCCATGATGTGTTATGCAGAACTAAATAAAAAGGATATTCCTTTTAAACAAAAACTAAAGGCAGCTATTAATTATTGGAGATTTAGATTTTGCTTAAAAGGGGAACAGGATATTCCTAACATTAGTTGGTTTTGGTTGGTGGTAATTCCTATTGCTTTTGTTATGCATATAAATGATTTAAAAGTTACAAAAAGAAATGATTAAGGATTTTAGCACATTAAGGAAGTATATTAATGCAGACCTTTATCGTTATGCAACGTCTACTACATTAAAGTCTTTCTTAAGAACATGGTTTACACCAGGCTTCCGATTTACATTTTGGTTACGACTGACGCAATTTGAAATGCGTAATTTTAAAGGGCCGCTATATTGGCTCTGTTTTTTTGTATTACGTCATTACCAATTTAAATATGGAATAGGAATTCATCCTTCAACGGAAATTGGTCCAGGCTTATATATAGGACATTGGGGGGGATTTTCATCAATCCTAATGCCAAAGTAGGGTGTAATGTGAATCTATCTCCAGGTGTATTAATAGGCCAAGCATATAAAAAGGATGGTAGTGGATTTGGAACACCTGTTATTGGAAATCGTGTTTTTTTAGCAAATAATGCAAAGGTTATAGGGAATGTTGTTGTTGGTGATGATTCTGTAGTAGGAATCAACTCTGTTCTTATGCAAAGCGTTACAGAAAAATCAGTAGCTGTCGGCATGCCAGCAATTGTAAAATCACATAAGGGTAGTGGAGCTTATGTGGGCAGTTACATTAACTAATGAAATGATTAAATCTCGATGAAAATACTTCAAGTAATAACATCTTTATCAACAGGTGGAGCTGAAAAATTGATATCAGAGATTGCTCCTATGTTGAGAGATAGAGGCCATGAGGTGGATGTGTGTGCCTTTGATGGTGCAGAAACTGCCTTTATGCAAAACCTTATAGATAAAGGTATAAAAGTTTATTCCTTTGGTAAACATTGCAATGTGTATAATCCCCTCTTCATTATAAAACTGACAAAACTGATGAAGAATTACGACATTGTACACACTCATAATACTGCTCCGCAGTTATTTGCTGCCATAGGCAGCGTGTTATGCTCTGTCGTGCTTTGCACGACAGAGCATAACACTTCAAATCGCAGACGCGATTTGAAGTGGTATGCGCCTATTGATAAATGGATGTATGGCAGATATAGGCAGATTATATGCATATCTGATCAAGCTGAAGAGAATTTGAAAAAATATTTGGGAGAAGATAAGTTTAATATATGTACCATATATAATGGTATAGATGTAGAACGTTTTGCCCAAGCACAACCTTGCGCAGCACTTGTTAAGGAAAAAGGACAGAAGAAGGCTGTGGTGATGGTGGCAGGTTTTAGATATCAAAAGGATCAAGATACGCTGATAAAAGCTATTAGCTTATTGCCTAAAGATGATTACGAACTTTGGCTCGTGGGCGATGGTGAACGCAGAGAGGCTTTGCATAACGTAGTAAAAGATATGGCTGTGGAGGATAGAGTGAAGTTCTTAGGGCTTCGTAATGATATTCCTAACATTCTGAAGGCTGCTGACATTGTGGTAATGTCATCACATTTTGAAGGACTCTCGCTGTCGAATCTTGAGGGCATGGCTTCAGGTAAACCGTTTATAGCAAGTGATGTGGATGGGTTACACGAGATTGTTGCAGGACATGGGTTACTATTTCCACATGAAGATGCTCCTGCTTTGGCAGAACTGATAAAGCGTGTGTCAAGTGATGAGGCTTTAAGAGAACGTGTAGTGATGGCTTGTAGTGCTAAGGCCGCTCAATATGACATTCATATTATGGTAGATAAGTATAATAAAATTTACGAATCGTTATGACCCAACATTCATTTTAAAAGACCGCTCTCTGTGCTTAAAAGGTTTTGCATTGTTCCCGATGGTGTTTTTGCACCTCTTTAATCAAGTTCATAATTTAGAGGGTTGTTACAACTTATTCAATGTGGGTAATTTACCACTTGCAAGATAGTGCAAACCGAGAGCAGGACATCAAGCTCGCTTGAATGTTATGCCGAGGTGCAGCCTATTTTATACAAAGATACTCGTCGTAAGGTTGTTGCAGTTCAGGTAGATGATCGCCCGTCTGAAAATTGTGAGGAAAAATCTGTACAATCAGTTCGTGATGGAAGTATAGATACAAAACGATTCGAGAAGAGTCCCTTGTTAGAGGACAAAGCCATTGCTCAACAGTTTGTATATGGTTGGAACTGCGTATGAGTAATGGCTTGTATCTTTCAAGAAAGAATTTAAGCTATTAAGAGCTAAGCAGCATAATAGAGAAGTTGGAGGGCTTATGTTAAACATATCAGGTCTTAAATAGACAATACGTCCCATAACAAAAACAAATTACTTTATTACGATATTCCAATCTTTAGATTTCTATTGTGAGATAATGATGTAGTTTTTACTGTAACGTCTTGTAGTCACATGACACTTACTCGGCAAATTACTTTAACCTCATAACCAATAATTATGAATAACCAACATTTGGGTTTTGATATGAAAAAATATTCATATATATTAGCTTTATCAGAGGAGCTTATTTCGGCTGTAGATGCACGTGATGCGCTGACGATGCAGCAGAAGATTGATGAGTTGGAAGCTGCATATAAGAAGTGCTTTGGCAATCGATTGGATTGCTTTGAGGCTTTTCATGCCTTTATGAAAATGCAGTTGGCTGCTATGCGATATTTTGCACATAACAATATGTTTGAGTATGTACACTCTCGATATAAGGAGGTGGCAGAACGGATGGTGGGTTTTTTGGACGCTGAAAGGTTTAATAAGGAGCAAAAAGAAACTGTAAATGCGTTGTTCTCTGAAATGGAGACTATTCATAAAGCTACGCCTGAATGTCACCAAAATATGGTTAACAAACGGTTTGATACAAGATGTTGCCTTTGCCGAAAGCTGCCAGCTAATAAAACAGGGTCGCACATGGTTCCAAATTTCTTAGCTCATCCTACTTTTTCGTGGGATGGTAAAGGAAAGCGCTTTCGAGAGGCTTTGAATCATGACTTTATAAATGCGCCCGAAAAGAATTGTCAATTTTATGGTAGAGAAGTACCTGAATGGCGTTTTGCTAAAGGAGAAGGTAAGGAGCAAATTACAGAGGATGATATTAAAAATAATATCAACCAACTTGAGTTTGATAATGAGTTTTGTGCCAGATGTGAAAACAGATTTGGTGTTTTAGAATCTGCCTATTCTCCGTTTTATAATGGGCAACAAAAGAAAATTCATCCAAGAGTAGCTTATCTATTTTGGCTTTCGGTTCTGTGGCGAATGTCTATGGGGAGTATGAGTATTTTTATGGACATAAACGATGAATTGTCTCTTCGGGAACTTTTGGACGATAACATGCTTGATACTGCAAAGGATATTGCTGAAAGTAATACGGATTTAGGAGAATGGCAGTATGCTATATTTCGTGCTGAAGGGCTAAAAGAAGGCGACAAGGGTATATTGGGCTATAGAAAAGATTCTTCACCGTATGTTGTGGCTTATAATGATTTGGTGATGGTTTTCTTTCATAACGAACCTACGGATGCTGAATTGTCAATCGGTCCGATTATTGTGAAACGTGACAATCTGAACGATTGGCACTCTCCTGAGAAATCTGTTATTGTGGATAGGGCTTGGTTTTGGGATGTGAGAGATTGGTTTGTTGAGACTTCGTATGATTTTTATGATCCAATGCGCGAGAAGGCTCTTATAACGCTTCGCGAAAAAGAACGCTCGGAGGGAAGGGGTTTTAGTGATAAAATGAAGGCTGATGCTGTAAAAATAGCGAAGATTGCTGGTGGTCCTAAATCGACTATGTTTAAGTTGCATAAAATGGAACGTATATATGGGGCCTGGGAACGAATGAAGAAGGCGAAAGAGGATGGTAAGATTTATGACCCATTAAAGGACGATGAGCTGTTTTTAAGACAGAAGGATTTTGACTTGTACTTTAAGGATTTGGCAAGGTTTTCGAGGAATGATGAATATCATGATATAGTTGCTGATTTTCCGTTTTATGCGGAGGCAAGAAGAGCGATTGCGGATGAAAGGGAGTGGGAAGTTTCGGATATTGATGATTGCCCAGACAAAGAATATGAACAGGCTATGGGTGACTTTATTAGTCAGCTAAGTCCTAAGGAGTTAGACCACTTGGTAAATGGTGTGCAGGAGCCTGTGGTTAATCCGTACAAGGGTATAGGAAGAAATGATCCTTGTCCGTGTAAAAGTGGTTTGAAGTTTAAAAAGTGCTGCGGTAAAAATTTGTAGTTTGTGTCAATAAAGATTTTTTTATGAGTGGAATAGGCTTTTACGAAGTTAAAGTGCTTCTATGATTAAAAAATAAGATTTTTATGAAACGTAATAAGAAAAAAATTATTCGCGCTGTTACGGTGTCCCAGTCTTTGGGGTTTGCCCGTGAGGTGATGATAAAGATGAGGAAGATGGGGTATGACATGGTGGCTGTTACGTCGCCTGGACCTGAGCTCGACAAAATGAGGGAGAAGGATGGATTCCATTGTGTGGAGGTGCCGATGGAGAGACATATCTCTATAGTGAATGATTTGAAGTCGCTCATAAGGATGATTGGCGTGTTTCGTAAAGAGAAACCTCAGGTAGTGCATTCTATGACTCCTAAAGCGGGTATGATATGTATGGTGGCTGCATGGCTAACACGGGTGCCTGTGCGTATTCATACTTTTACTGGTCTTGTGTGGCCTACTGCTACGGGATTGAAACGACGCATTTTGATGATGACCGACTGGCTTACCTGCGCCTGTGCCACTCATGTGATTCCTGAAGGACAGGGAGTGCTCAACGACTTGAAGAACGGTGGCATAACGAAGAAGCCTATGAAGGTATTGGGATATGGCAACGTTATGGGCGTGGATATGGAGCGATTCTCTCCTGATAGATTCTCTGTCAAGAAGGATGTTGGGGTGTTTACATTCGTGTTTGTCGGTCGTATTGTTGGAGATAAAGGCATCAACGAATTGGTGGAGGCCTTCGTCAGACTGCACGACGTGCATAAGAATACTCGTCTTGTGCTTGTGGGCAACTATGAGCATAATCTCGACCCAGTGAGTGATGCCACACGCAAGCTTATTGATACAAATGAGGGCATTGAGGCTTGCGGACCTAAATATGGCGACGACTTGCTGCAGATGTATGTTGATGCCGACTGCTTTGTGATGCCGTCATACCGTGAAGGCTTTCCTAATACGGTACTTGAGGCTGGAGCAATGGGACTGCCCTCGATTGTGACAGATATCAATGGTAGCCGTGAGATTATCGAGAACGAGAAGAATGGCTTGATTGTTCCGTCGAAGAATGTCGATTCTCTATACAACGCAATGCTGCGTATGCTGACTGATAATGATGCTCGCGAGGCGATGAAGAAGAATGCCAGACCAATGATAGCCTCAAGATTCGAAAAAGGGTTTGTGCAGAAGTGCCAGATTGAGTTCTATATGGAGGTGAAGAGTGAGAAGTGAAGGACGAAGAAGCCACTAGCTGTTTAAATGAAGAGTGAAAGACGAAATGATATCAATGAAAAATAATCAGACATTATTGAGGCTTGTGCGTATAGGCAGTGGCTTAGATTCTGCAATATCTGATACTATATTGCCAGACTCCCCCAACTGGCAAACTCTATATTCTCTTGCTCTCCACCAGGGAGTTTCCGCTATTTTGCTTGATGCCATCGGGCTTTTGCCATCTGAGACGCGCCCTCCTAAGCCTGTGCTGATGCAATGGATTGGGCAGTCGACGATGATGGAGAGGATGTATGCGAGGCATTGGGAGCGGATTAGTGAGTTGGCTGACTTCTATAAGCAGCAGGGGATAAGGATGCTGCTGCTTAAAGGGTATGGATGCAGTCTGTGTTATCCGAAGCCCGAGCATCGACCTACGGGAGATATTGATGTCTATCTGTTTGGTAAACAAAATGAGGCTGATGATCTGATAGAGAAGAAACTTGGTATTAAGATACATAAGGAATATCACAAGCACTCTACATTTAAATATGGCGGAGTTGAGGTGGAGAACCATGCCAAGTTTATTGATGATGTGTCGCATAAGAGTAACATCAGGTTCGAGCAGATTCTGATGTCGGTATTGGATAAGAAGGAGTGTTTGCCGAGTCCGATAGACAACGTATTGCTTCCTTCGCCCACGTTCAATGCCTTGTTTTTGTTGCGCCATACTGGTGAACACTTTGCCTCGAATGAGATAACGCTTCGGCATGTGCTTGATGTTGGCACTTTTTTCCAACAGTATCATTCACAGATTGATTGGGCTTTGGTATTCAAGGTGTATAAGGAAGAACGGATGCTGCGGTTCTTCAATGCCATTGCCACTATTTGTGTGGAATATCTTGGTATTGATGCTGCTTGCTTTGCTTCTGATGACAAGAGGTATGCATATCAGAAGGACACTGCTCTTGCCGACCGTGTGCTCTGCGACATCTTCGAGAAGAAAGACGTTCTGCCAATGTCGACTGCTGGCATTGACACGATAGGCAAGAAGCTGAAGTATGCTATAGACAAAAGCCACCGTTGGTGGCGCAACCGTTGGAAGTATCAACTGGTGTATAACGAAAACCTTGTAGAATCGTTTTGGTGGTTGGCAAGGAATAGGATTAGATAGGTACAAAATAATATGACAATTCAACACAAGTCAATTCTGAACACCAGTTCTTCAACTAAAGCAAACATCTGCATCCCGATAATGTATTCTCAATGTAAAAATAATTATGATCACCAACTTACAAAATGCAGCTGATTACTTCTATGGTGTTGGCCTTGCAAACAAAGCCATGTTTTGCTATTGAAAGATAGGGCAGAATATCTGATTTTATTGTATCTTTGCATAAGATAGGCTGCACCTCAGCAGAACGTCCAAGCAAGCTTGACGT
>SAMEA3663105__coassemble_518_pt1 | contig 21774 bp, 22 predicted proteins | sample SAMEA3663105__metabat2_low_PE_034 | metagenome-assembled genome bin SAMEA3663105 (sample SAMEA3663105) | pig gut metagenome | biome: pig gut; feature: pig-associated habitat; material: faeces | place: Denmark | collected 2012
CAGACGGGCGATCATCAACCTGAACTGCAACAACCTTACGACGAGTATCTTTGTATAAGATAGGCTGCACCTCGGCATAACATTCAAGCGAGCTTGATGTCCTGCTCTCGGTTTGCACTATCTTTGTATAAGATAGGCTGCACCTCGGCATAACATTCAAGCGAGCTTGATGTCCTGCTCTCGGTTTGCACTATCTTTGTACCATTTTGAAAAGATATTGTAAGGTACATTATTGTTCAGACAAAATGACTGAAGGGATTGACCATGAGGTAAAGCCTCTGTTTGGTACTTGAAATAAAAGCGTTCTAAATCTTCGTTGCTGTACATATTTTTTAAATTTTTGTTCAGCGCAAAGATATAAACTTCAGAGGTAAGCCCTAATTTGACTGCTTACCACAATCCAGATATTAGCATCACGATAGTAATGGGTCATGATGTCGTATTGCATAGTGCTTGGCATCAATTAAGAACGCACTTGTAGATTTATTTTTATAGATGTAACATCCGATACACCATTGCTGCAATCTTCTGTATTACATATCATGCTACATTCAGCCGATAGCCACGTTCCTTGAAATAAGTAAACTGGTCTCCAATAAAATAAGGGAGAACAAAGTAGATGTTAACTACGTGAAGGATATTCATAATTACATTATTCTATTATACTCCTTAAGATATCTATCAGCCATTGTTTCAATCGTATATATACTTGCGCGTTTATAGCCTTTCTCTACCAACGACTGATATTGTTTCTTGTCATTAAGTACGTTTGATATTGCATTAGCAAGTTGTTGTGCATTTTCATGTTCAAATAATAGACCTGCTCCTTCAACCACACCTGATAATCCCTCAACATTACTTGCTATTACTGGTTTTCCTGCAGCCATAGCCTCTACAGCAGCAAGTCCGAAACCTTCAATATGACTTGATTGAACCACAATATCTGATGCCTTAAGAAGATTAGGTACATCATTACGTAGTCCTAGAAGGTGTACTCTTTCTGCAACGTTTAATGTGTTTGCTAAGTCTTGTAGTTTTTCAAGGGTTTCTCCATATCCTGCAAGCCAAAGCTCCACATCATCAGCTAACAAAGGCATAGCTTTAATAATTGTAGCTTGATCTTTTTGATAGCTATAACGCCCCACCATCAATATCACCTTGCTTTTGTTATTCTCCACAAGTCCTTCCTTGCTTACAGTTTTGGCTTCATAATATACTTTAGCATCAATACCATTAGGTATCACTGTTATTTTATTCTTAGCTAATGGAACTACCGATAGAACATTCTGCTTTGCAGCCTCTGATATGCTTATTATGTCACTATACCTACCATACATCCATCTTTCAATTGGCTTGAACCACCATGTCCTATGATGGCTATTAGTAGTATGCTCGGTTGTCACAAATTTTGCTTTGCAAAACAAACTGGCCACGGCGCCATAAAGTTGTGGGGCTGTGTTGTGTGTATGCACTATGTCAAACCCTCGTGATAGCTTTATCAACCTCACAATATGCTTAGGGTTGTACACACTACCACTATCGGCAAACACATGTACTTTCACGCCTGCTGCAAGCACCTTATCAAGCAAAGGAGTTTTGCTCCTAACAAACAATGCCAGTTCCACGGTTTCCTTTGTCTTTAACAGGGGAAGCAAATCTGACAGCAGTTTTTCTGCTCCCCCCATTTCAAGATTAGTTATTACATGTAATATTCGCATCAAATTATTGTTTACATTTTTTCTGTGCTTTTATCAAAATCGTCTACAGGGTAAACCATATACTTGGCTGTAGGCGAACTATCACGTTTTATTATCTGCCCAGGATTTCCTATTACTATAGAATTATTGGGCACATCAAAATTCACAAATGCATTGGGAGCAATTAAAACATTGTTGCCAATTTTTACTCCCCCCACAACTACTGCGTTAGCATTCATTATTACATTATCACCTATGATTGGAAAGCCCTTATGCTTACCTTGTGCACTACCAACACAGCAACCATGGCTTACCGAAAAAATCTTGCCGATTTGTGCATCAGGATTAATCACAATCGTTCCCCAATGCCCAAACATTAAGCCTTCTGCTATACGGGTTTGGTAAGGAATCTGAATGCCTGTGTAATACATCATAAGTCGCAATACAAGTATCCAAAATATTTTTGTAATAGGATTGGACGCATTCTGGGCATGACGCAAACAATAACTATATTGGAAGCCTGGAGTTACTAACAGATAACGTAATTGTGTTTTTAAAGTATGACATTTGCTTCCTTCATAGCGAAACAAATCTTTCTTATTGTAATCTTTCATACTCGTTTACATTTTCTTATTTGTTCTCTTATTTTAGCTTGATTGGCTCTTGATGGCAAATACATGCCCCAACGTCCAAAGCGCAATCGGGCTTGCGAGCCCCAACGTGGAATGGAAAGTGGATTTGTCTTGTGGGTTATCACACCAGGATCTACTGAAAAGGCCATCTTTATACCCGCATCCTTAGCATACTGCTCATCACGCACCGAATAATCCACACCTTCAATGCCATTAGGATAAGCAAAACTCGTTACCTGCTTACCCAATATATCTGAAAGTTGCTCAACCGATGTGGCTATTTCCTTTTGTGCTCTATTGCTATCCTCTGCTTTTAGTATGGGATGAATTAGAGTGTGTGCACCCACCTCTACCAAACCAGATTGGTGCAGTTCAAGCACCTCATCTGTGTTCATAAAGCCACGTGGTATTTCTATTTCAGAGTGTTTTTTCAAATATTCATTCAACACATCATACACCTCGTCAATCAATATTTCTTTGAGAATAAGCTCAGCTGGATATTTTTTCACATCTTCGGTAAAATACCCTCTCTTCACCAAAATATCCTTTACCTCCTCTTCATTGCAATAGCGCAAGGTGTAATACCAAAAGTTACTGTTCGTTTCCATCACCTGTGGTGAAACAAAGATGGTAAATGGCACATGGTGTTTTTTCATTACAGGGTAAATCACCTCATAGGTTGAGCGCCATCCATCATCCACGCTTAACATACAAGCATTTTTCAATGGTTTCCCTTCATAAACGTGTTCCCGTAGCTCGTTTATCGATACAAGGTTATATCTGCTCTTAAACCACAAGAGCGTTTGCTCAAACTGCTCTTGTGATTTTTCATCGTGTAAGTAATAAGCAAAGTTCATAATTCTACTAAAATCTGTTTCTTAAAGCAGTTAAAAATCTTCCCCATACAAAGGTAAGTAAAGGCAACTTATCCTTTTTGTTATAGTAAATATGACATTTGCAACTTCTTACATCCTTTATCCATTGCCACAAACTCACTTGGCGTTCTCGAACAACACTACTTAATAATTCAGAAGGCTCAACCATTGCCTTGTAGGGTCTATTTTCCATTTTTATTTCATCTGTAGGAATATGTCCAGCCAAAGTAGATTTTGCCCAAATAATGGGCAAATTCACCCCACCACAAGTGTGAGCATAGCTCCATCCTGAGTTTCTAAAATTTGTCTCAAGGAAATATAATTCACCACTCTTATCAATAAGACATTCTAAGCAAAATATACCTGAATAATGAGTAGCTTTGATGATATTTCGAATTTTTTCTTTTACTATCTCATTATTGTACTGTTTCATCCAAAAATAATCTCCATACGATTTCTTTGTGAAACGTATATATTCTGATGTATATGAAATAAAGACTTCTTTTCCACCATCAATGCTCACACCATCTACGCATAATTCATTCTGCTTTTCAACAAACTCTTGAACTAATATTTCTTCTGCTTTTATGTGTTTATATGCTTCAGCTAATTGCTGTTCATTTTTACAGATAAAAACATCATCTTTCCAAGCCCCTTGCGTTGACATGATAACCTTAGTCAGTACAGGATATTTAAGTCCAGATGGAAGGACTCCCGTTTTTAGTGATTGGCTCTTAGGAATATTTATGCCTGCAGCATTTGCAATTTTCAATTGTTCTGTTTTATGATTGTAAAAAGTCAGAAGTCCTTGTTTACCATCATTAAAGAAATAGAAGTGGTCTATTAACTCATCATAATGCTGGTCCAACAATTCTGTTGTATCATCAGAACCTGTATAAATGAAAGGCTTAATAGGCTCATGTCCATACTTTTCTATTATAAGGTTAAGTCCTTCCTCGTTTGTTAACACCCTATGCAATACACCAACATACGATGAATGATTTACAAGGTAAGCATGCTTACCCACCAAGACAACTATAGGTTTAATACCTTCTTCACCCAAGCTACGAACAATGCCCAACGGATTGTAATGATCGCCACATAGAACGATGTGCTTATGATCAAATATTGTACTCATTTTTTTAGTTTATAGTTTAAAATCAAATCCTATTACGATACGGGGGTTATCTTTTAAAATATCATTTCCCCATAAATAAAAATTCCACTTTTTGTAAGTGTAGTAACAACCTATAGCGAAATCTGCTTTCTTTTCAAAATTCCAATCATGCAGACAACCTACCATAGGTGTAATGCCACCATAATTTTTAAAGCCTATGTAGTAGCCTAAATACCACCATTGATTCCAAGTGTTATCACCTCCTTTATTAAATCCAGCCCAAGTATTTGCCACCCAAAATAAATTACCATTTGGTGTAATTGCACCATTTTGATAAAGACCAATTGTTAGATAACTATACTTGAATCCATCATTTAAGTCAAAAGAAGGCGTAACTTGCAACCCTATTCCATACCTTTTATTTACTTTATAACCACCTCGCAGCAAGAAGCCCCAATATGTTTGGCCTGCTCCTGTGTATAAATCAGTACCCAAAGCAACATAATCCGTCACGCCATACTGAAATGTTGTATACGTTTCTTGAGCATTCATACCAGGACGAAACTTTACAGACGTATACCCATAAATTTTCCCATCACCCGCAGTTCCTGAAAAATAAGGAATCTGTGCATTGGCTGACACCATTATTACAAAAAGCATCAGCACAGCATACAATTTTACTTTCATGGTTATTTATTTTGATGTTTTGCTAAATAGAAACGTAATATGTAAAAAAGGAAAACTACAGCCAATAAAATCATTAATGGTACAAAGAGGAAACTTAATCCTTGAACAGCAGACGTTGTACCTGAACCAGCTAACAATAAAACCGTTACAAACAGAACTTCGAGTAGCACCCACATTATTTTGCGAAATACAACGGGGAACTCACTTCCAGTTGAAATTAAACAATCCATCGCATATGACATACTATCAGCAGACGTAACGTAAAACAATGACATTAACAAGATAAACATGGGTGGCAAAAAAGCAAATCTATTAATAGCCAAATAAGGTAAATCAGCTACTGCATTACCTTGTTTTAGCAGATCCATACCAATGGAATTACCTACAATCATATATATCGTGATGAGAATCGAAGGAATCACAACTGTATAAAATACTACCGATCTGATAGTACGTCCCTTACTTATAGTCACAATAAAAGGTGCTGTAAATGCTGCCCATGATATCCACCATATCCAATAATATATAGTCCAGTCCTTTTGTACAGCTCTTCCATCATAAATATTATTATAGAAAAAATCAGAAAAGAACGAAGCTATGGCTTTTCCACCTTCATTTAATGTGTTGGATGGAGAACAACAAATCATAACAGCAATAAACACGTACAACAATATCATTGAAAATTGTGCAAACTGCTTCATACCCTTATGAATGCCTCGCAACAATGACACTGTAACCAAAGAACCTAACAATATAACTAATGCATAGCTCGGAATATCTATTCCATAGATATGTTTTATGGAACCTGATATAGAGATCACTCCTAACGCAAATGAAGTTCCGATGCCCAACATCATAAGTAAGCCATAAATATAAATTTTCAGCGTTCTTACCCAATGTGGCAAAAGTTTATATTTTAAATCATAAATTTCAAATATGGCAAATGTTACGTAGAAGGCCCAAGGAATAACAATCCAATGGTTAATAGTTAATCCTATTGGATTATGGACTTCAGGGTACTGGCTCAAGGATGCAGCTTCATTAAATCCATATACCATTATGCCGACCCCCATTCCGAGCGTAAATAAAAGATTAATATAGGCAAAATTGCCAAACTCTTGCTTACCTGGAACCCGTTCCTTGTTGAACAAATTAATTACACAAAAGAGTACACAAAAAAGGGCGAACCACATCACCAATCCATTTAATGGACTTAAAATTTCAAGTGAATTGCTTGGAAACAATCCCAACACGCCCATACACAAAACTACTAACACCAACGTTACGAAGATTGCAATACGACGTGAGGCAAGAAGGTACTTGCTCAATTTGGAAGTTTTGTTAATCATAAATATTATTTGTTTAATGTTTTTTCCTCATTAATAAGACTACGAGCATAACGCTGATCACTTTATTAAATCTGCTATTTCCTGTACCCTTTCTAAATCATACTTATTATTCGAAAACACGTTAGGAATATTTATCCTCATAAATTTCATATCTGCAGCATAATGCACATCCACATATATGCGATAAAATACATTCATAACAGTTGCAGCATCAATTCTTTTAATATTTGAATAAATGGGCTTGCCATCAGCTGCTATTAGGTCAGCCTCCTTTTCCTTTTCATTTTTCACTAACTCAGCTACAGGTAGTTCATTTCTGCGCATTATTATTAACGATGATTCTCCACGTCCCCACATTTCATCTATTCTGGCACCACTAAATGTCCACACATTGTCTTTGCAATTTGCTTCAGGGAACTTCTTCTCGCTTATGCCAAAATACGAAGAGGCTCTAAAGCCAAGAGCTAATATCACATATTCATCATTTAGAGCCAATCGACGCAAAGCATCAACCACATGTTCATAAGCTATACGATACGTTGCGACAGGTTGCTGCATCAACAAAAACGATGGCAAGACACTATCAAAACACATCTTCAAGCCATCCACCGCATCTTTTCCCAAATTAGAACGCGACATATTATAATGCTTCAACAAATATTCTTTCGGGAATTTATGAGGCATCAATCTTGTGAAATGCTCTACATTAGTATAGGGAACATGCACTGCATCCGCAACGGGAATTTCCCATTCACTTACAGCCTTCTCTATACTTTCAATGATAGCCTTACGTTTTTCCTCATCTATTTCTGGATGGTTTATAATATCTTGTAATTTGTCCGTAAACGCTTGAACATTCTTATCTATCACATCCAGTACTTTGCTTTTCGTAGGCAGACGAAAATTCAAGGTCGCATTCAAATTTTTATCAAAGACCTCATTCACGTCCCATTTCAAACGTTCCAACAAATCCAAACACCTTTGATTGTTATCAACATCAGTTGCTATAGGTATGGGGGCAAGTGGTTCGCCACTTCCTAAACACTTGTCAATGTGCCAAAGACGCAAGAACTCTAATCCGATGAATAGTTCCACGTACCTTATAATGTCAGCATCCGTATTTACGCCCCCTTGCAAACCTTTCATCAAGTAGTGTTGCTGCATATACCAAGGTTTCGGGTAGCGACGATGTTTTTCAAAGCGTTCTAACATATCAATCACCTCCACCCAACTATTTAAAAGAAGGGGGTAACTAGCAGGTAACGTATTTGTAAAGAATAGAATATCTCTCAACCATTTTGCTTTGCCATATTTTATAAACATACCACCCATTACCATATGAAACTCCTTCAGCATCATCTGCTCTTCTTGGAGCTGTTTTTGTTCCTCCTCAGTAGTTAGCATACGATTGGACCTCAACAAGCGAGCATACTGTTCGGCCAAGCCCCAATAGTTCATTACCCACTCTTTATTGCCAGAAAGCGTCACCTCACTCACCATGCGCCATATCATATCGCGCAGCCCTTGCGATAGGCTATGCTGCTCTATGATGTTATAGAACAAACTGACGATGGTTGTGTCAGCCGTAAAGAACGTTTCATACCTCCGATTCTTCAATATTCCCACCATGCGTTCTATAGCACGATTCATCTCCTCAGATAGCGTACTATTAAAGGTGGAAGGGTTATCCACATCATATCGAGCAGGCTGTATGTCATACCCTTGCGCTCTTAGCTCCGCTGCAAGCTGATCAGCTATGGCTTGTTCCGCAGCCATATACACTTTCTTCTGCCCCTTTAAGGCAGCAAAGTTGGCCACATCGGCCCATAGCGATGCCACATTTACATTTTCCCTTTCAGCGCGGGTCTTCAAATATTCCACCAACTGCCCTGGCCTATAATAGGTCATAATGGTACTATACAACTTTATGGACAATGCCAATAAGGCAAGTATCACTATGGTATGCACAAGCATCCAAGTGTAATGTACCCAAGCAGCCTTGCTACAAGTCAATACAAATGGACAACACAAAGCGAATGCTATAGATAGTGCCAACCAAAAACGAAACCAGCGATAGGGCTTTTCTGCTACAAAGAACTCCACCAATTGTGCGCTATCATACTTAGCATCTATCTCATGTATGGCACTCTGCACTGCAGGGTAAGCTAAACCCATAATCATCGAAAAGATGGTTATGAGTCCACTATAGGTATAATTTGAAAAATCAAAGTTCATCACTTCTTAGCATAATGTAGCCACATGCAAAGCAGATAAAGCACCAATAGCAACGGAGCTACTATGTACCAAAGGAAATGCGGCATATCTTCTGTCATCCATTCCATTCCTTGCCTTATCTTCCTAACGCAAGCATGCTTCAAACTTATAAACAGTCTCGCCTTTCCTTTCATATAGTGAGTTAGGCGAATAGCACTTATCACTAATTCATATGCTGCATAACCCATTATCCACACCCATGCTATTGATATTCCAATAGTTAACGTGGTAAAAAGCACTGCAGAACATAGAAGTAAAGGAATCAGCAAGATGTTCATCACAGATTCCAATATATTTATCTTTTCTTCTTATTTTTCTGTATATACCACCAACATTGTATTACCCTAAGCAGATTTTTGAATGTCACCTTTAGTGAAATGAATAGTTTCATCTCTTCATAGTAGAACAATCCAAATCCGCGCGGATTACGTCTTAAATTACGATTAAATCCCATGCTTAGGCCATCGGGCAAATATTCACATAAATAGATGGCAGTATTTGTGCAAATCATACGATAAGAATCTGCTATTCGATTCCATATTAATGCTTCGGGTACAAAATTTTCTCCTTCAAATTCAGGAAACGGATATTTTCTTAATATCTCAGTCTTAACAACCTCTGACTTATCTCCATCAATATGATATTTATATCCCCACTCTAGCGAACTTGCTAACATGCCATCTTTGGGGAATGGTGTACCTATTATTTTACCTGTTTTCAAATCACTACGTCGAAAACACATTCCGCAAAGTTGAGGGTTGGCTTCCACTTGTGGCACCAGTTTCATTATTTGTTCTATGGCATCGTGGGTCAATTGGTCATCACTATCCACTATGTAGAAGTATTCACCTTTTGCCACCTTCACACCACGATTAATAGCTCTATGTTTTCCACCATTAGGTTGTTTTAAGTAATGTATGGGGAAAGACTTTTCATTTTGCCACTCTTCAAACAATTCACTTGTGTTATCGCTACTGCCATCATCAATTACAAGCCACTCAAAATCTTTGCATGTCTGTTTCTTCAGACTTTCATATAATTTTGGTAAAATATACCCCCTATTATAAGTGGGTGTAAATACAGTTATCGTCATATTATTTAAATATTACTTTTTGAACAATTGAATTAATTTTATCAACTACTATTGCTGAAACATACGATACAACAATCAGTACAACATAAATCAGCAATGGGTATTTAAACGAATAAATAAAATCGTGAAAATACATACCATAAAAATAGGCATGTATGAACCACATACTTGTTGAACGCTTTCCAACTTCAAACAAAAAACATTCCAACAACTTTGGTCTAGGGGCATTGACAAATAATATAATAAAGGCTAAAACATAGAAATTATCAAATACACTTGTTACTATACAGCAATGGCATATTGTCAACACTAATAGGATAATCCAATTTTTTCCCCCCATTTTAAATTTTGATATAATCCATGGATATCTTATCAGACAGGCTCCTAATGAAAACGGGAATAACATTTGCAAGAACAAGACTGGTATATAAGCCCATGAATTTGCATATAAAAAGACAGTACCAAAACGAGAGATAACATAACTACATACAATATTAAGCATTAGCGTTATTACTATAAATGCATACGCATTAACAGAGTCAAAAATTCGCCAAATTTGTTTTGAAGCAAGTGCTAATAATGCATATGGCAACAAAAACCAGATTGTAGCATTCCACGTAGTATGATATCCAGTCATATTTGACAATACAGCTGATATAGAACCAGGATATTTGTCCATACCAAACATATATGCACCGATCGGGATTAAGAAGAAAAGTGAAATCCAGTAATGAAGATATAACTTCTTTAATTTTATAACAACATCATATTTACGTTTATGCTCTATAAGATACATGCCATAACCAGAGAGAATTATATAGAAAGGAACAGGACCTGCTGCTCTTGTCAATATATACGTTAAAGGAACTCCATCTATCGTTATCAAATTATGGCATACCATTGCATTATCCAAATTATTGAACAAATGCAGAAAAAGCATCAATAAAATGGCTACACCTTTCAACATTATAGAAACTTCTTTCGTCATAATTACAAATTGCGCATCATTAATATAAACTCAAGCATAACAGGAATGAAAGCAACCGTTATTACTTTTTTGTTAAAAGGAAGGCGATTGTATGGATTCATATATGGATAAAGAATTATAAGCGATATCAGCGACCAACTAAGCAACGCAAAACGGTCGGCATAAGGTACACGTATCATAACCAACCATAAGCAATTAACTAGAATATACGTACATGACAAGCGTTTATAAAAAATGTCATTATATCTTTGTTTAAATATTATCCATCTTGCATATATTATAGCAAGTGCAGAATACAGAATAAAATCTATACGAAAACCAGTATTACGGTAAAGATCTGCAGCAGACTCATCTATATCATAGGCATATTCTGCAATACGGTCGCCCACCTCGCCTGTATGGGAAGACAGGAAAGAGACTAACGGGTTTAGGGCATTAACACTTGAAAGAGCAAGAAATGCTAACCATATCCAAACATACACCTTAAAATTAGTATAGTATTTCGTCAAGAAGAATGCAGCAACAAGCACCAATACTGAATTATGTACAAAAATAGCACATATAGACAAAGCTATATAGATTGCTTTTTTCTTTTCTACAACACAAAGCGACAGAAAAAATAGAGATGTGGCAAAACCTGCTCGCATTATATTAGTAGAACCACTCCAGAATCCTAAACAGCCTGCTGACAACAATAGAAAATAAGCAACATTCTGCTTGCCCAATTTACACTTTCCTATATAATAGTATGAAAATACATACACAAAGGCCAATACAAACAAATACAATATTTCATTATTAAAACAAGCAACATTCAATACTTTTGTCAATATTGTCCAACCTGGATCTTTGGAATATTCAAGAAACGAGGCATACTTAAATGCTTCTATATAACGTTCCTTGTCGCCTCCAATAGGTGAAAAAACCGAGGCAACAATGAGATATAGTGATATTATAAATGTCAGAACTGGACTTTTTACACCCCACCGTTTAGTACCATATAACGGCAAAAAGTTGAAACAAAAAAATATGAATACTACAATTGTAGATATAAGCAAAGGTATTGTCATAGTTATTTTCCTAGAATTCTACGAATAACGTTGATAGTTTTGTAGCCAAAAACTTTACCAACAATCCTTTTTGTTTTGTTTATTAGTCTTAGCTTTTTAGAAAACCAAGAACCTGAAAGATAATGAATGGTATAAGTGTTTGGGGTAACAATAATCTGACGCGTTGCCTGATCTATTGGACAAAAATATTCTTGTGGAAATATCTCCATTCCTTCTATTGACTGACGGCTATCATCAAGACGCAAACCATGATCTGAAAGTATGTGGGCAAGGATAGCTGAATTAGGAAGGGTTTTGTTTTCGCCCTTCTCATCCACCTCATATGGCATGTGCTGATAAACATCAAAGAACTCCTTAAAGACAATATTACCAGGAGTCATTGCCAATACACCCGTCTGCATTATCGTTGGTGTTTCAAAGCCCCCAAATGCACTATAATGCAATAAATCATCAAGTGGTTTTACTATTTCGATATCTGTGTCAAGATATATGCCTCCATCTTGTTGAAGTGCATAAAGGCGCACATAGTCAGCAACAAATGCATATTTTTTTGCCTTGTAAGCTGCAGCTGTGAAAGGATGGCTATACACATCAAATGTAGTTTCGTCCCATCGCATTATTTTATAATCAGGCAACATTCGCTGCCAACTTTCCATACAGCGTCTCTCAAGTTTTGGCATTGGCTTACCACCAAACCAACAGTAATGTATAATTTTAGGAATCATATTATTTTTAAAATTTGCCCGTCATCCATTTATATTGACGATTGATGATATTAATTATTGGCGTTAGTATTAGAAGTATAATGATTGTGTGAATTATATTACGTACAAGTCCATTCTCTACAACCAATTCTAAAGGTTTACCAATTGGTAGTATAAATAAATACTGAAGTGGGTAAATTATCATTGAGTTTTGACCAAAAAAGTTTAATATTTTTATATGTTGTAATATTTTCGCCAAACCTATAGAAAGATATATCCCAGTAAAGGCTGAAATAAAGAATAACGGATATAAACCCAATCTGCAACAATATAAATCAATACTCTCACCCATATATTTATAATTTACATAAACTGAAATTATAAATACTATCAATGCTATTATATAAGTTACAACACTGTATTTTCTTAATATCGCATCCTTTACTACATACCCAACCATTGTAAACGATGTACAATAAAGCGCTATGTCTAAACTCCAAGGCAAACCTTTGCCATAGAAATGATGCACTAATAACCCCAAGCATGTAAATATCACAACTCCAATACTCATAATAATTGTTTTTCCTTTAGAGAATTTATGCAAATAGAACAACATCATTTCTACCATAAACAAACAAGGGAAAAACCATAACGAACCAGGAAAAGGATTTTGACGCATATTAATAAACAAGCCTATATATCTCAAGCCATATGGTATGGTATTATCATTGCGCAGCAAATCTAACCCTGTACTATAAGTACTTAAAATCAGACCAAATATAAGACATGGAAACAATAAAGTCTTAGCCTTCTTTTTCATAAAGTCAATATCCGGTTCTGTTTTTTTCAACAGAAACAGACCTGATAGAAAAAAGAACAATGGCATATGGAATGACGTTAGAATGACTTGTTGTATGGTGCAACCGCCACAATGCCCCATTATTACAAGAACAATACCTATACCTTTAGCAACGTCAACTTCGGGACTTCTTTTACCCCCCCCAATTACGTTTAAGTCAAAACACTTCTTTATATTCATAATGTTTTCTTATTTAGTGGAGCGCTCAATTGCTTCATGAGTCTTCTTATTTAACAGCTGTTCGGAAAATACAGGAAACAACCAAAAGCTTATAAGTATTAGTTTGTTTCTTAAATTTCCACACGTCCACATAATTTGCATATACTGTGACCTATGCTTGCGTATTTCATTTCTATAATACTTTCGATCTTTCTCTGTCAATTCTGGCAAACCAGCAATAGCACCTACAAGAATCGATGCTATCTCTGAATACGCAACCCCCAATTCTCGTTTACTATGTTTTTTTGTTTGAAAATACTGATGCAATCCATACACATTACTTATACGTGACTGGGTGGAAAACGGTGTAGCTTTTAAATCACTAATCGAGTCTTCACGTCGTATATAGTAGTACAATGCATCAGAAATACAATAACATCTTTTTGTAAGCATGTATGCACGTGTGTTAAATTCACTGTCTTCCCATATTACGCCCTCTTTGAATTTGAGATTGTTTCTTTCAATAAACTCTCTTTTGTAAATACAAGTACATGCTGAGAGAAAACCATGCTGCGACATATACTCCACACCTGTAGTAGAATAACCATTATATTTCGCGTCACCACCTACAATTCTATTATTTTTATAAACGGTCTTGTGCGTAAAGTTGATTATATCAAAATCGCCTTTATTCACAGCGGTGTTCAAGACACTCAATGCATTAGTCTCAATATAGTCATCACTGTCAATAAACCACAAAAAATCTCCTTGTGCCTCTATAATACCAGAATTGCGTGCAGCAGACAAACCTCCATTCTTCCTATTTACAATCTTCCAATTGTGTTCTGGATAACGTTCTATCACCTTTTGCGCTACTGATATACTATTGTCTGGCGTTTCATCATTGACTATGATTATCTCATACTCGCTTAATGAAAAACCAATCTGATTACAACAACTCTCCAAGCAAGCTGTTATATACTTTTCAACTTTATAAGTTGGAAGAATTAATGAAAACTTCATTCTGTTATTTTTCGTTTATTAATTTCAGCCATTGCTGGCCAATATTGTTTATATCATATTGCTTGACACTCTCTATAGCTATCTTCATCATCTGCTTCCGGTCAGAATCTGATTGTATAAGTTTCAGTAATTGTTGCGCGAAGTGATTCTCCATATCCTTGCATGGTTCAACTACCACTCCGTTTTCACCATCGTGCACTATATCCTTTACTGCTGCATAACTATTTAATACGATTGGTACACAACCATATTGCATAGCCTCTACAAGCACCATCCCCCAACCTTCAGAAGAAGAAGAAGCCATCATGATAACAGAAGCTTTCTTATAATAAGGAGTTGGATTAACCAAGCCTAATAATTTACATCTTGGAATTTTCTCCTGTTCTACAATTTGTTTGTTAGCTTCAAGCTCTTGACCTTGTCCACAGATTTCAAATTTCCAATCAGGTACCTGATTGGCTATCCTACCCCAAATACGTATTAGTTTATCTACATTTTTAAAACTATTATCAATACGACCCACGTAAAGAATAGTCTTTTCCTTCTTCATTTCATTTATATCAAAAGTAGAATCTAACGAAAGAGGATTATTTATAGCAAGCACTTTACGATAATTATATCCATTAGGAAGTAGTTGTGATAATGTCGGTCTAAACAAATCAGAGAGCATGACAAAGCTATCAGCCCATTGTATTTGACGGATATAATTAAGAGTTAGTTTCTTTCTAAGATGTTGTAATCCAAGATTTCCTATTGGAGTCTTAAAGACCAATTTCAACAACGGATTTGTTCTAAACTTATTAACGAAGTAATTATCATCAATATAGTTCGGATTGAAATGCAATACTGTTATACGTTTTACTCCCGACTTTATAGGAAGAGTTATATCGACATTACCTTCCTGATTAATCACTACATCAATACGCTTCTGTTCTATAAAATCATTTAGCCATTTGACATTCTCATCAGTATTATACTTTTCTGCATTGGGTAGAAAATGTTGTATATTCTCATGTATAACTTCTCTTTGTTTTTGTGACACAAAATATACATTGGCACCTTTCGACTTAAAGTATCCGGCAAGTAACTCTGTAACCCTATCAAGCCCACCATAGTTATGATGAACAGAGCCACTTGTTAAGAAGCATATGTTATGCTCACAGCTTTGATCTTTCTTTTTCAAGGCATTTAGAAGAAACTTCTCTGATTCAATACGGAAGGCATTAAGACGAGCATCAACCTTATCCCAATCAATAGGAGCTTCGACTATGCTATTCAAATCTGTTCCTTTGGAGTAAATTCTATCTTCCAAGCCAAGTTTGGTAAGCAATGAAGTCAGACGATTGTTCATTGCAGACGCCTCTCCAGTAAGAGGAAAAGCAACAAATGGAGTGTGGCTTAATATAGAGAAGACTGTTCCATGAAAAGAGTTGGTTAGTGAAAGACTGCTTTTTTGTATTGATTCAACCCAATTCTCTATTGTCTGATTCTTCTCATATTGAAAAAACTGCTCTTGACCATTAGTGCAGAAATAATGAATGCCATCGTATTTGGCAACAACCCTTTTAACCTCGTCTACCGGAAATAGCGTATCCCATTTTATAAGGTAGCAGAAAACATGATTGTCTCGTATAGAGTTATTGGTCAATTGTCTATAATCAGAATCAGTCAACAACAATGTTGGATCGCATACCAACTGACTATTCATTTGGGCCTGTTTACAAAAATCGACACCTTCACTTTCACGAACACTTATGGCATCAAAATGTTCTAGAAGACTATGTAATTGTGACTGATACTCCGTTGGTAAGACAGATCTGCCAAAACTTGGTGCATAAGCAATGCGCAAGCATTTATACGGAGCAAACTGCAAGAAATAAGCATTTAACTGTTCGTCCGGTTTTGGGCTCCATATTTGGTCACTTCCACAGACAAAGGCATCAAACGAAGACCAATCCTCATGCCATAATTGTTCAAATCCATAATAAATTTTGTCTGTATACTTCAAATACTTGTTTCTGAAACCATCAAAATCACGTGTTACACCGATTACTTGCTGTAATGATGTCTGTTCCTTACGATACTTGTAATATGCAAACACATGTGCAGGATTTAACTTTTTAAGTCTTGCTAACCTACTTTCTTTCTGATAAGGTTTATATCGAATAATTACAGTTTTGTTACCAGCCTTTTCCAGGTATGTACTCAATGCATAACACTGCATTATCTGCCCATAATTGTCCTGGCTATCCCAAAATGTTATAATTCCTATTTTCATTTATAATTCTATTATTTTTTATTTTGTTAAAAATGTCCTTCTATATCCTGTTAATTGTGGAAATGTACGTTTGCACAGATATACCATTAAACAGCTGAAACTAATTGTAATAGCGTACGAAGTAAGTGCCAATATCATCTTTCCTATAGTCGACTGGTATAACGTCAAAGAAGCACAAACCGTGTTTAGTCGCTCTATCAAAGGAAAATGTACACACATTATGACAAGTGAATTAATCCCCATCCAATTTAATGGTCTTATGCTTTTTATTAGCTTTGATACGTAAAGTACAGATATAGAACCGCTAATAGCCAACAACCATGGTAGCCATGTATTATAAGTAAAAATACTTCCAGAATGAAAATTAAGACCTGTCACATTATTGTATCTTACGCTTACATATAAGCATGACATAAATACCAAAACAGCTACTATACTAATTATAAGAGCCGGTGTTCTTTTTTGTTCTTTCTTATAGTAATTGGACAATAACGTTCCTATATGTATAAACACCATTGCTACCAATGCTCTATATATAGCGAATGGAAGAACTGATGCTATATGTGTATACTTATATATATAATATGTTGATATTGCTATCAACACACACATAACATTTATACTTCTATTACTCATAAATATATTAACAATATAATATACAAAAAGTGAGCAAAACAAAGTCTGCAAAAACCAAAGAGGAGAATTGAATGGCGATAAAGGATTAACCCTTCCAACTGCTACTTCAATTACACCACTCAGAATTGCAAAGAATATATAAGGCACGAGTATACGCTCTATCTTCTTAGATAGCCATTCTTTCGTATTACTTACATTTTGCCTGCTGGGGGGGGTAAAAGTAATACCTGCCAATATAAAAAACAATGGCATATGAAACGAATCTATTAAAAAATGATTCGGAAACATACCATGCCCTAATACTACCAATAGAATACCTATTCCTTTAGCCAAATCAAGAAAATCTAAATGCGATTTATTTGTCATATTTTATTTATATATTGTTGGCTTATGTAGAAGTCGGCTTATCTTTTTCTTTAGTTTTAAAATAAAAGAATCTCCACATAAACGCTCTACAGTTTTTATAACTCCTGCATCTGACTGCCAAAATTTATTAGACAATACGTCTTTCTTTATTGACTTTATCAATGCAGGATTGTACTTAACAACCTCACAATAAGGCACTTCATATGTTGTATCACATAAATCAAGTACATAAGACAATCCCTTATCAGTATTCGCACATACTATACTATATCCTTTATTATCATCCAATGGTGGATAGAGTTTGTCTATTCCCCAAAAGTCAGCTATTGTTATATCCGCTTTGGAACGTCCACTCTTTGCTGGGCATTGATAGCAAGATGGACGCACATAGAGGTGATTCAAGAATCCTCTATAAAATGGATTATCTCCATGAGGCATAGACATATTTACAGTCTTTCCATTCTTATTTATATATGTAGCAGAAAAATGATAGCCATTCCATCCGTATTTTTTGTCCCTAAAATTAATGGATTTAATGTTGGATATCTTTTTAAGATCTATTAATTCCTTCAAATAATTACGCCAAACATTACGACTTGGAACCCCATGACATACTATTTCCAGTGTTAGAAGGTTATCATAGTTCTTACGAAGAAATAGTTTCAAGCCTGCTACTTGACAAGGAGTGCCTGAAAACAGGACATTGCGTCCACTCTCTAGAAATGTCTTTACTTTAAAGAATGATCTATTTATATTACTTTGAACATATTTTGAGCCTCTAAAAGCCGAGAGGCCTTCTATCGTTTCCGTATAATCGTGTATTACATTCCATTCTGTATCATAACGAGCACCGAATACAACACCACCATCTTTTATTGTCTGTTCGGCCAACAAAGTAAAGATTCCGCCTGATGAACTTTTGAGTCTAATCTCATCATCAGAATTCTTTGCTGCATAAACTTTCAACGGAGTACGTGCCTCATTTTGATTGATTACAGGACAAACTTTCTCACACAAATGACAATCTACACATTTTGTAGTATCTACTTGTGGATAAAGGAAGCCTTCTTCGTCCTCTATCATCGATATGCATTGCTTGGGACAACGTTGGGCGCAGGCTGAACATCCGCAACAATCTTGTTTATTATTTATATTAATCATATTCTTATCTTTGTAGAAATCAGTTTGAACTTATTAGTAAAGAATTGACGCTCAGATTTGGTTAAACCTACAATGAACGACGTTAATGCAACTGATATTACTGAAACAATAGAGACTGTGAAGAATCTCAGGAAACCATTAGATATAGAATTATATACAAACAAAGGAATTACGGCAGCTATTATCGTCACCATAATAATAGGAAAATAAACTTTCTGTAAATACATTCGTATTGAAAGTTTTAATCTACCTCTAACCATAATCAATCTTGCTACTTGAGTCAGCAATTCTACACAAAAGTGTACTACGAAGACACTATATGCTGGACACCCCAATCGCAATACTATATACGAAATGGGCAATATTGAAATCATCATTGAACCACATACTATATAATAGGTACGAACCTTTCCTGTAGCATTATTTGCAGTAAGTATAGGATTGATAATTGTATAGATTAGAGTTGTACATATTATCAAACGTAAAAATATCACAGTATTATCAGGAACTGTCTTCAACCATATCTGTAATATTAGTGGTGCTTCGAGCAAAACTGGTAAACTAAGCAAATACATCAAGAAGAATGAGAAACGCGAACTTCGGAACATCAATGTATGCATCGATTCTAAATCCCCTTGCGCGTATGTCTTTACAATCTGCGGATTGAGAGCCATCTGAAAGTTGGTAATGAACATTTGGATAGCGCTCTGAACCTGTGTCGCTACTGCACGGGCAGCATTTACGACAGGTCCAAAGAATACATTAAGCAACATGCTGAGTCCTTGATTGAAGGATATACTTGACAATCCACCAAATAGATTCCATCCTGCAAACGAAGTCATCTCTTTAAACAATCGCCAATCATTAATATGCCTATATCTTGACTCAGGGAAATGCCGATGACAGTAAATCATATAGCATAACTGTATTGACAGTTGCACAACAGCAAGTAATATTGCATAAACAATGAGCTTATCAAACGGTACTACCAACAGCATATAAACAATAACTAACTTCAACACAGCCTCTATTATTGAGATATAAGCAAAAGCCGACATACGTTCATGGGCTATAATATCAGCATTGTATGGTACAGACATAATTGAGAAGATAAACGTCAACGCAGATGCTTGAAGTACCCAGAAGGCTGCTGTCATACGTTCTGGCGGTATGGTCATCTTATTATATAGAAACCACAAACCAACCGACTCTATCAGTAGTACTGTGACAATAGCTATAAGAGCATGTATTTGCAGGGACAAACTGAAAATCTTGTTCAAACTCTTACCATCGCCTTTGCCAAGTTCAAATGTAATATACCGTTGAGTTGCTGATGACATTGAACCGTTCAAGAGTCCGAACATGCTAACAAGTCCACCCACCACATTATATATACCATAGTCCTCCACTCCAAGAGTATTAAGCACTACACGTGATGTGTAAAGCGCAATACCCATCATAAAGAACATACGAACATACAATAGCAACGTGTTCTTCGCTATCCGTTTGTTGTTATCCGATGTTTGATTTGTCATTAGAGGTTTGTCTTTAGAAGATTATGATTAATGCTACAATTCTCTTTTTCTTTGTTAGCACTCAATTTAGGGCATTGCCCTTTGTATAGGCACTTTTGCAAGAGCCCATATATTGAGTGATTTGTTTATAAAGCATTTCATATATTTTCATAGCTCAACAATGCAAATTTGAGTGTTGAGTATTGAATTATTCGCTGCTACACATACGATTGAGAATTGTTCAATGTTGAATTGTTGCCTTGGCAATATTGAATTGCCTTTATTCTTAATCGAAAACGTTCCATATATCACAAGATTTGGTTATATCTAAGGTGTTTCTTTAAGCCATGCAGTCACCTCTTTAGGAATATAATATGATGCCCATGCAGAATCACTTATATTTAAAACTAATAATCGCTCACTATTATTAGTCAACAAACCTTTTAACGAATCTCGAATATCAACGGTATTTTTACTGTCTGACTTTATGCACCAGGCGTTATTGCTTATTCGAGCCCATGAGCCTAATCCCTTAATACGCTCAATTAACTGATTACGAATATCTTCTTCATCAGATTGGAATATTATCAAAAAAATCTTCATTGTTCCTTAATCGATTTATAATAAAAACCTACAATGAATCCTAATGTACCAGATAATGCGCCAATAATTGCTACAAGTATATCTTTTAATTCATTAAGAGAAGCATTTACTTTAACAGCATAAGCTATACATAGGAAAAGTATAGAAAAAAAGCCTAATACAAAGAGCAAAGCCATTTTACTTCTTGTATGCTCTCTATGTTCAGGCTTTTCATCTTCTTCACTAACATCACCCCCAGTATGCTTATCTAGAACAGAAGGTGTCTCTGCAGAGTTCGCTTTATCTGTTTGTGTAGAAGCAGTAACAGTAGAATCTGTAACGGTAGAAGCGGTAATTTCTCCTAACTGAGATGCGGAAGTATCTTGATTATTGTCCTGGGGATTTTCGTTATCACTCATATTACTAATATTTAATTATAGACAGAATCTGTATTTGTTGTATCCTTTCTTGTTTGCTCAAGATTTGAATTATCATTAGAATCATGGCAGCATCCCTTACAATTGCTTAATGAAATCGTTGCAAGAACAAAACAAAACATAAGAAATAATATTGCATTAACTGAATTTTCAAATTTACATTTCATATCTTCATCGTATATGTTAGTGCTCAATTTAGGGCATACCCCTTTGTATAGGCACTTTTGCAAGTGCCTATATATTGAGATGTTAAAAATTTTACTTGTTTATTAA
>SAMEA3663105__coassemble_554_pt1 | contig 18485 bp, 13 predicted proteins | sample SAMEA3663105__metabat2_low_PE_034 | metagenome-assembled genome bin SAMEA3663105 (sample SAMEA3663105) | pig gut metagenome | biome: pig gut; feature: pig-associated habitat; material: faeces | place: Denmark | collected 2012
ACTTACCTGTTAACCCGTTAACTTGTCAACTTGTTTACTAATTCCACCAACGCGTAGTTAATATGAATGGGTGCCGTATTTCGTTCATAAACATAGGTTGAAGAGGGAACGTAGCGGGCTACGTGACCGATGAAACCTATGTTTATGGGCAAAAGAGTGCGCCAAGCCATATCGACTAAATCTGAATACGATTATATAAACTATGTAGAATACCTACTTATAACATAAACCAAGGGTGAGGTTTGAAAAATAAGCAATTCAAACCTCACCCTTAGTGTTTTGAGCCAACAATACAATTACCACTCCACTTTCTCGTTCAAGATAACGCCATCTACAGCATCATCAGTCGTAAAGGTAGCCCCACGATATTGCACACAAAGCATAACCAATGGAGCCGTACCATTATTGCGAACTGAACGCTTGCCTGCAGGAGCCACTCTCACCACAGAACCTTCAGTCACAGGAAATACCTGCCCATCTACCTGGAACTCACCCTTACCACTCAAAAAGAAGTAAAGTTCCTCATGATTCTTATGCGTGTGTACAAAGCCTGTTTCTGTACCTGGGGCAAATGATTGAAACGAGAATTCACCTCCCGTAGCACCTACAGCAGCACCACCAAACACCTTGCCAGGTATTTTCACCTCAGGCGATAGTTCTAACACGTAATCACTTAATTCGGCCAATTTGCCAAAGTCAACAGCCGTAGCATTCGTAGCTTTTACAATTGTTTTTGCTTGTTTCATTGCTTTATTCTTTTGTTTTGTGTAAATGTTTTTGTGTTTGACAATGCAAAGGTACTTCGTTTCAACACCATTTGCAATAAGGCACTTTGGCGTATGATACTTACCTTTAGGTAACCATTATTGAGTTTCACCCCCATTTAAACAAGCACTTTAATTTTGTTTAACGCTACAACACAACAACCATCTTAGCATATTGCTTACTTTTGTATACCATTAATGAAAATCAACTCTTTATGAACAACATAACAACTGATATTATATATAAAGACTGCCCCATACGCAGCATATTATCACACGTTTGCAGCAAGTGGTCGCTACTCATTATTTACACCATCCACAAAAACGAGCAAATGCGATTCAACACCCTGCACAAATCCATTCCCGATATATCACAAAAGGTACTCACATCTACCCTACGCTCGCTCGAGGCCGATGGTTTGGTGCATCGTGCCATCTATGCCGAGGTGCCGCCACGTGTTGAATACTCACTTACCCACCGCGCGCACACCTTCATACCCCTGATTGAAAGTCTCATCAATTGGGGACAAAACAACATGGCTGGCATACTGAACGACCGAAAAAGGTATGAAGCCCAAAACGCATAAAGTTAAACACAACGCGTCTACAATTTTCTCATCATAAACACCTACTTACAAAATTTTCCCCAAAAATTATGATTCAACGCCTACTCCAATTTCTTGACGCCTCGCCCGTCAATTTTCTAGCTGTTAAAAACATAGCACAAGCCCTCAGCCAAGCAGGCTACCAACAACTAAATGCCTGTGAACCCATTAAAAGCATTCAGCCAGGCGAACGCTTTTATGTAACCAAAAACGATTCATCCATCTATGCCTTTCAAATAGGACATCAGCCTATAGCCGATGCGGGCTTTCACATGATTTGTGCCCATTGCGATTCGCCCACCTTCCGCATTAAGCCTCAAGCCGAAATCACGGCCGAAGGCGGAATCGTGAAACTCAACACCGAGGTGTATGGAGGACCTATCATGTCAACATGGTTTGATCGTCCGCTCACCTTGGCAGGCCGCGTTATTGTTAAGGGAGACGACATTATGCACCCACGTACATTATTGTTGCATATTAAGCGTCCCCTTTTGCAAATTTCAAATTTGGCCATACACTTTAACCGCCAAGTAAACGATGGCGTAAAGCTCAGCAAGCAAAAGGACATGATGCCCCTGCTCGGCATTATTAGCAACGAACTTGAGCATAACCATTTGCTGATGCAAGTAATTGTTGACGAACTTAAACAGAGCGAACCTCAACTACAAGCAACAGACATTCTTGACTTCGACCTTTATTTGGCCGACGCTACCCCGGCTTGCACCTTTGGTGCCCACAACGAGTTCATTTCATCTGGACGCCTTGACGACCTTTCGATGTGTTATGCCGGACTTGAAGCCCTACTTGCCTCGCCAGTTAGCTCAACCACCCAAGTGCTTGCCATCTTTGATAATGAAGAGACGGGGTCGCAAACCAAGCAGGGTGCAGGTAGCCCCTTCTTAGCCTTGATGCTTAAGCGTATAGCTTGGGCGCAAAGTCACAACGAGGAAGCATTCTTTCAAGCAGTTGAGCGTGCCTTCATGGTGTCGGCCGATAATGCCCATGCATGGCACCCCAACTATACCGAAAAATATGATCCCACGAATCATGCCCTATTAGGTGGAGGTCCCGTTATTAAGTTTAATGCTGCTCAAAAGTATGCCAGCGATGCGCATTCAGCAGCCATCTTTGCCTCTATCTGCCAAAAGGCGGGTGTTCCTTGTCAACGTTTTGTTAATCATAGCGATGTGGCTGGCGGTAGCACCTTGGGTAATATACTTGCTTCATCTATTCCCCTGCAAGGTGTTGACATGGGCAATGCCATTCTTGCCATGCATAGTTGTCGCGAAACTGGCAGTTCTGCTGACCACACATATTGTGTAAAAGCCTTTACCGAGTTCTTTGCGAATACTGAGAACTAAGGTAAAGGTGAAGTTTAAGTTTTGAGGTTGAAGGTTATAAACTTTGTTTTTTAGCAAATCGAAAGATAAATGACAAACAAAGCGATTCAAAAACTTACTTTTTACCTTTATAACCTCAAAACTCTAAACTTGTTTTTGTAAACGTTCTGAATTTAAAAAAAGTCGGCCTCAGCTTCCTATCAACTCAATGACTTGTCAAGAAAGTAAGCATAGCCTTCATAGCCTTGTTGCGCACATCAGCATCGCGTATACACTCAAAAGGGAAGCCCATGCTCAACGTGCGGTAATTGCGCCCTTTATAAGCAACACCAGCCCCCTGTCCGCCACCATAGGCAAAGGCCGTAAAAGCCTTAGTCGATGTAGGCATTATAGCATCAGGAGCTATGGCTGCATAATGTTGCGCATTAGGCTCACGATAAATAAGGAATTGCAAATTTAACCCATTCACATAATCGGTAGCATCAAAGCGAGCTGTGCCATCATACTTAAACTTAAGCACATTCTCAATAAAGTCACGATTAGCCTTGTCGGCATCGTTATCAGAACCTATATAACTACCACTCAACAACAAAGCGCCTCCCTGCTCTAAGTAGTCGGCCAACCTATTGCGCACATCAGTTGTAAACACAGGGTAAGGACGCAAGTTATAAGGTAACTTAGCTTGCAACCCCGCTATGTAGTCAATAGCAGCAAACCGTTTAAGCGAACGAACGGGTGATGCAAAAGCTTCACTACTCATTGACGAAAATGAATAATCACCAGCGTAAGCCACAGCCTGCCCATGACACAAGGTGTAATTGAACGTGTTACCCGCCAACTCCTTGCCCATGAGTTCGTTACCCGAATAGCCCAAGCCTGCACTTCCCTCATGTCCCATTGCGGCTCTGTTAAACACATGCTGCTTGCCACAATAGGCAGTGGTCGACATATAAGGCACACCAGGGTCTACGTCCAAGCAAAAACCTAACGAGTCAGGCGTATCAACCACGGCAGGCCCACTCACGCGCGTAAAACCATTGACCAATAACACCTCACGCGCTTGAGGGTGAGTGCTACGATAAGCCGTTAGCGTTTCGGTGGGAAAACTCTGTCCGCCAGCATTTACCGCAGCCACCCTAAAGCCATACAACTGGCCTGCCGACACAGGCAACGTGTAGCTCGTAACATTACCCAACAATAATCCATTGTCAAAATCCTCATTACCCACACGCGTATAAAGCACATACTGAGTAGGCGCAGCCGACGTCTCTAAACTATCAACTGTGGGTTGCCAACTTAATCGCACACTACTACCATCTGTTGTTAATTCGGCTGCAAAAGCATGAGGTGGCAAGGGCTGTACGGCATATTGCTTAACGCCATGCTCGTAGTTGACATAGCGAAGGATGCTTTTATAAACCGAACGAGCTAACGTAAACTTAAAGTTAGGATCATGCCCATAACGAATGTCGGCAAAGTTTTGATGCGACATAGTTTCGAGTATAGCCGATGGCACCTGTGGCATACGCGTTTCGGCATAATTACGGTCCCAATGTTCACGACGCGTCCAGTTAGCTCCATACGTGTGGTTTATGTCATCGGTCAGCGTTTGCAATAAGAGTTGAGCAAAGTCAGATGAAGCCTGGCGCGAAAGTCCTGAAGCGTAAGCGGTACGTCCTTCGGCATCCTGCGTAGTAGATATTGCGAGCGAGCCATAAATGCTATTATCAGCCTTCACCCCCGCATCACTATGTATGGCCAACGATAGTTCAAAGGGCACATGTTGTCCCATAGTGTTGGGCACATAAATGCTCCCCCCGGCCAAGTAGTTAAGCATATTGCTACGCACACGCAAGTCATCATTATAATCATTTGTGCCCTCAGTTGTGTTAACCAACGAGTCGGGCACACCCGCCCATTGCGCATAGTATCGAGCAGCCTCTAAATAACGCGGCAAGCCCGATGTGCCTGCCGTACCACGTTCCGTCTGCCCTACGCCACCCCCAAAGCGCACAGCGTCGGCTGTTACCACCCCCCTGTAATCGCTTTGGTTCGTAAGCACCACCCTACCCTCAGAATTACTACCTTTATCAAATTCAAAGGTGCCTAAGTAAACCCATGTGCCACCCCCCATTTGTTGGTTCACCACAAAGTTAGTACGTCCACCCTTATGATAAATCGTGTAATGTGCATCGGGCACAGAGTTTGCACGCGAGGCATAACTCACATACACAGCATAACGTCCTGCCATAGGCACTTGTGGCGTCCACACCGCGCTAGCAAGTTTTGTACGCCTATTTACCGTTGTAGTCATGCGATATGTGCCCTCGCTAAACGGGTGAACATGGTCGTTGAGCAAAGAAGTGGACATGGCAAAGCCTACCGAGTCAGCTGACGACTGCCAACGGCCATCGGGTTGCGTTAATTCACTATAAATGCCTTGTTGGTTAGGTGCATCATTATCAACCACAGCCTCATGCGTTTGATAATCGCGCTCACGCGGACAACCCACTATTGCTCCTGCATTTTCGAGCATGGGGAACAAATAGGGATATACAAATGACTGCGTAAACATATCCTCGGTGGTGCAATAAAGGTAAGGTCTTTGCCATTGCCAAGCTCCATCTTTATAGTAGCGTCCATGACTGGGCCAAATAAATAGGTGTCGACCTTGTAGGCCAGCACTCACCCTATAAGGGCGCGAGGTGTTTTCAACCCATGGTCGTCCTTGATAGTTTATTTTGCCCCAAAGGCGCGACTCATCTTGTCCACTCTGCCTGTAAATGTTAGGCACAAGGTCTTCAATGAGCATGCCCTTTTTATTATACACATACAAGCGATAAGTGTTATAGGGGGCTGGCAACTGTTGTTGCAAGTCGTTGTAAATCAGCTCTACGCTCTGGGGCGTAAAGGGCTGTGAGCAAAAGGGCTCGTTGGCATAAATACGCACCTCGTGTAATGCATCATCGGCACGCAAAGAGTCCAGTCCCATTCGGTCACGTGGTTGATAGCCTTGCACACGATAATTGTGCAAGTAGCTGCTCACAACGTCGTGTAGCTTGCCTTGCTGCGCCATGGCTGTTGTAGCCGACAACAACGTGAATATCAGGGTCGAAACGTATTTCATTTTTCTTTAATTCTCTTATTATAAGTAGGTGTTAAAAAATAAAGTCGTCTAAACTTTTATGAAATTCAAGATTCGCCTTTATTTTTTCATAAAATAGGCTGCAGCTCGGCAAAGATTGAAATTATAAGAGATAAGACTTCAAGTCAAATCTTCGTCAAAAAAAGTTTAGACGACTTCATAAAATTGACACCTACTTAAACAAAACATAGCACTTTGCTGCACGCTGAAAAATGTGCAGATGTGTCGATTATCACTTTGTCCCTTGTACGTTGGGCCAAAAGATCTATCCACACATCTACACATCAGCACAGCGCAAAGCAAAGCGCTACGATTTTTATCCTTCGTAGGTCTACTTCTTCAGCGAAGCAATTGTTTCCTTAAGCGTAGCAATTTTACTTTCTGCATCAGCTTGTTTTTTACGCTCCAATTCAACTACTTGAGCAGGAGCGTTGCTTACAAAGCGTTCATTTTGCAACTTTTTCTTCACTCCGTTCAAGAAACCCTCTAAGTGCTTCAACTCTGCTTCGGCCTTGGCTATTTCAGCTTCAACATCAATCAAGCCACCTAAGGGCACAACATACTCGGTGGTGCCTACCATGAACGAGCTAACGCCATCGCCCTTGGCTGCCACTACCGCTACGCCATTTACATTAGCCATTTTCATAACCAAGCAATCGTAAGCCGCTATGGGGTCGGCACCAATCACTTGCAAGTCGAGTGTTTCACGTGGCGAAATGTTTTTAGTATTACGTATGGCACGAACACCTGCCACCACGTTCTTCATTACCTCTACGTTAGCAAGCAAGGCTGCATCACCCTTAGTTGGAGCAGCTATGGTTTGCGGACTCACCATGATACTCTCGCCAGCCTTTCGGTCAGCCAAATGTTGCCAAAGTTCCTCGGTTATGAATGGCATAAACGGATGCAACAAGTGGAGCAAATGGTTAAACGACTCTAACACGGCTTGATAAGTAGTAGCATCAATGGGAGAACCATAAGCGGGCTTCACCATTTCGAGGAACCAGCTTGAGAACTCGTCCCAAAAGAGGTGGTAAACCTCCATTAAAGCTTCACTCAAGCGATATTTTGAGTAGAGGTCAGCCATTTCGGCAGCACTCTGGCGCAACTTGGCGTCGAACCACTCTACAGCCAAACGGGCTGTTTGAGGTTGTGCTATGCTATTATCAACCTGCCAACCTTGTACCAAGCGGAAGGCATTCCATATTTTATTGCAGAAGTTACGGCCTTGTTCGCAAAGCGACTCGTCAAACAAAATGTCATTGCCTGCGGGGGCAGCTAACATCATGCCCATGCGCACGCCATCAGCACCAAAACGGTCAATCAGGTCGAGCGGATCGGGTGAGTTGCCCAACGACTTCGACATTTTACGACCCAACTTGTCGCGCACAATACCCGTAAAGTAAACGTTCTTAAACGGCATTTTGCCCGTAAACTCATAGCCAGCCATAATCATACGTGCTACCCAGAAGAATATGATGTCAGGACCTGTTACCAAGTCACTCGTAGGATAGTAGTAGTTAAACTCTTCGTTGTTAGGGTTCATGATGCCATCAAAGAGCGATATTGGCCACAACCATGATGAAAACCATGTGTCGAGCGCATCCTCATCCTGTCGCAAGTCTGCGGCCGTGAGTTGAGCGTTACCACTCTTTTCTTGAGCCAACTTCACAGCCTCGTCTATTGTTTCGGCTACCACATAACCACCCTCGGGCAAATAGTAAGCAGGTATGCGATGTCCCCACCAAAGTTGACGCGATATGCACCAATCCTTGATATTCTCTAACCAATGGCGGTAGGTGTTTTTATACTTAGTAGGATAGAACTTTATTTCATCGTTCATTACAGGGGGCAAAGCCAAGTCAGCAAAATGCTGCATCTTCAAGAACCATTGCATCGACAACTTAGGCTCTATAGGCACACCCGTGCGCTCCGAACAACCTATTTTGTTGTCGTAGTCCTCAATTTTCTCCATCAGCCCAGCTTGTTGCAAGTCAATGGCTATTTGCTTACGCACAGCAAAACGCTCTTGCCCCACATACATGCCAGCGGCTTCTGATATGGTCGCATCATCGTTAAATATGTCAATCGTCTGCAAGTTATACTTTTCGCCCAACATATAGTCATTAACGTCGTGAGCAGGAGTCACCTTTAAGCAGCCCGTACCAAACTCTATGTCAACATATTCGTCTTCAATAACAGGAATAACACGTCCCACGAGTGGCACAATTACCTTTTTGCCCTTGAGCCAATGATTTTTAGGGTCATTAGGGTTAATGCACATGGCCACATCGCCCATTATGGTTTCGGGGCGCGTAGTAGCTACCACGGCATAGCGGCCTTTTTCATCTTTATGAATCACCTCGCCCTCTTCGCCTGTAGCACCTGAGCCATCATCTTCGCTCACATAGTACTTCATGTAGTAGAGTTTGGTGTGCTCTTCTTTATACACCACCTCCTCGTCTGAAAGGGCAGTTTTAGCCTTAGGGTCCCAATTGACCATGCGTACGCCACGATAGATAAGGCCTTTGCGATAAAGGTCAACAAACACATGAATCACGCTCTTTGAGCGTTCTTCGTCCATAGTAAAGGCTGTACGATCCCAATCACACGAAGCACCTACACGACGCAACTGCTTAAGGATAATGCCCCCATGCTCCTCGGTCCAAGCCCAAGCGTGTTTCAAAAATTCATCACGGGTTAAGTCGGTCTTCTTTATGCCCTGCTCTGCCAAGCGGTTCACCACCTTAGCCTCGGTAGCAATTGAAGCATGGTCGGTACCTGGCACCCAACAAGCATTTTTACCCTCCATACGTGCATGACGCACCAATATATCTTGAATGGTTTCATTCAGCATGTGCCCCATGTGTAACACACCCGTCACATTAGGTGGCGGTATAACCACGGTATAGGGTTTACGTCCATCAGGCTTTGATGAGAAGAGGTGATTATCGGTCCAATACTGGTACCATTTACCTTCCACTTCTTCGGGATTGTAAGTCTTTGCTAATTCCATTATATAATGTGTATTTTTTTAATTTTCAACATGATGTGTCAATCGCATATGTCCTCCTATTTGCGTACATCTATCAAGTAAGTTACCTTGGCATAGATAGTACCATTATTAGAACGGCTAAACACGTCCTTCTTTGAGTTTTTATAGATGTCAGACAAACCATAGTAGTAACGTCCCTCTACCAAAAAGTGACCTACCTTTGTAGTCAGCTCTACACCAACACCTGCCGTTATGCCATAGTCAAAGCGCTTTTGTATGGGCATGTCATATTGTGCATACATGCCATTAGGCCGATCAGGGTTGCCCTCGCTATTGAGTGTGAAGGCGCTGGCCACACTTTTTTCTTTAAAGCAATAGCCCACCTGCGGCCCTGCCAGCACATAGCCCATCAAGCCCTTGGTTTCGCGTCCCCAAGCCAAACGAGCCAAAACGGGCAGCTGCAGATAATGTTGGTCACGTCGGTAGGTGTCAGTCAAAGGCTCTGAGTTAGCATTAAGCACATGCTCGCGCCAACCCAACGATGTGTAGTTCAGCTCCAACTGCAAGGCACAAAAGGCCTTAAAGTAACGTTCGCTCGTGAAGCGTGCCACCACACCCATGGTAGGCCCAACATGCCAATTCTGCTTAATAGTGGGGTCAAAACCTATTTGGTTCATGGCCACCCCACCCGTAAAGCCTATGCAAATGTTACGTCGCGGTTCACCCACCTGTGCTTGAGCCGTAGAGCTAACACTCAACGCGCCACACACACCCATGAGCATACATATGAAGTGACGTTTCATACTCCTCTTTTTATTGTGCTGATATTTTTACTATACTCATATCCTTTTTAAACCGCACTAACCACATGCTACGGCTCACATAACCTCCGTTACCACCTACCGTTATAAAGCGTGGTTCTGACTGCAACTTGGGTTGAGCTGCCACAGTTCCATCTTTGGGCGACTGTGTGTTAAAGTCGTAACCATAAGTGGCCATGCTACCTATAAAGCCACGAGCAAAGTCATAGCCCAACGGAGCCATACGCGGTTTGCAGCTTACGAAGTCGGCATTAAACCATTTTTGATATTTATCATGAAAAGCCTTTGCGGCCGTGGTGTAGGGATAATAATAGTTGGGTGTTAGCACATAGGTGTCGGCCTCATGCATTTGTTTACGATAGGCTCCATCGGCATAAGGCAACCACGACTCGTAGCCCAACAGCGAAATTTGCGCCGATGGCATGGCTTGCTGCAAACTGATTGTTTTAGTCAACATTTGCTTCATAGTAGCCTCACTATCATCATCGGGCACAAGTATATATTCGCCTTGTTTTTTTCCTAACAAGGCTGCCACCACTTGTTGGTTGCCAGCTGTTGATGGCAAACTTACTATGTCGTACCCTGCACTACTTAGGCGGCGTTGTAGTTCCTCGCTAAAGGTTCTTTTGCTTCCGCCTTGGCTATGCAACATTATTACGTGCGCTTGCTTTTTAAAATTGGTCATAAACAAGTCTAAGGCCAACGAACTCTCATAGGTTGCAGGCGTGTTCAGCACGTACACCTCGGGGCGATAATCCACCTGAGGCACCTTTGACGAAAACGGCACCACCACCTTGGTTTGTTTGGCCGACACGGCCGTTACATCGGCAAAGTGGCTGGGATAGAGCGGACCGACTATTACATCAGGCGTTTGCTGCATTACTTGCAACATTTGTCCTGCAATGCTGGTGTTGGGCGCTGGCTCGTTGTAGGCCGACACCACCACATTTAGTCCCGCTTGCTTTAAATCGTCAAGTCCCATTAGCATACCGCGATAAAACTCCACGCTACGTTCAAACTCCACACCATCGCCCACCATAGGCAGCACCACGGCCACCTTTATGGTATTTAAACCCTTGTAGGTGGGTTGTTTGGCATAAGTCTTTACGGGTATGCGTATAGTCATGCCCTTCTTCAGTTTGGCACCCTCACCATTTAGGACAGGGTTGGCCGCCATCAGTTCGTCAACAGTTATGTTGTTAGCTTTAGCCAAACTATAAGGGGTATCTTTTTTCTTTACCTTATAATCTTTATAGGTTATTTTAGGTTGTTGAGGTTGCTTGCCTAACTCATTATATACCACCTTCGACACTTGAGCCACGGGTGTTTGTTCCACATGCCCCGTCGTAGTTGGAGCAACTGTTTTAGCTGCAGCCCGTGCAGCTGCTGCACGCTGTTCAGGCGTAGGAGCAGGCTCAGCACCTCCTGGCACATACGGCACAATTACCACCTGCCCTGCTTGCACATAGTCGGCTTGTACACCAGGGTTTAAGCTCAACAAGTGGTCGAGCGTTGTTCCATGGCGATGAGCTATGCCCAATATAGTTTCACCTGGCTGCACAGTATATTTTACAGTCTTTTCCACCTTATTTTGGGCCATTAACGGCTGTGAGAACATAGCTCCACAGCACAATGCGCATTTTAAGACAAATGTTACTTGCTTCAGCATACTGAATAATAAATCTTTTTATTTTTCAAACACCCCTGGGTTCTACCATCGGGGCATATTAAGTAGAACTGGTTGGCGAAATTCTTGGTTAACGGGGAAACAAACGAGCATGTAATTATGCTCCACTTGTTATGTTAAAGTCTAAGAGGCAAGAAGTTCAAAACTTGGCAAACTCACCCGTTAACCTATCAACCCGTTAACCCGTTAACTTGCCAGTTTGTTTACTAATTCCGCCAACGCGTTAAGTAGGCATCCACCATTCAATAGTTTTTTTATTTTGAACACCCACTTTTTCGGCATTTCTGAATGCAAAATTACACAAAAAGTAGCATTAAATGTGCTACATATAAAAGAAAATCGTACATTTGAACACCCAAAGCAACCATTTCGCTCTGCGTATGCTTTTAAATTCATCATGCTATATATGAAAAGAATGCACCTTATAGCCTTGGCGCTGGCCTTCGGGCTATGCTTATCGGCCACGGCTCAAAAAAAGAAAATTACCACAGCTGCCGTTACTAGCCGTCCCGCACTATCGGCCGAACAACTGATTCATAACTACCGCTTTAATGAAGCTGCACACTTGCTGCAAAAAGAGATAGAAACTGCACGTAGCTCAGCACGTTCAACCATTCGGTTAGAGCAAGACTTAAAACGAGCTAACATGGGATTTGACATGTTGCGCGGCACAGAGCGCGTCACTTTTATTGATAGCATCAAGGTGGCTCGTACACAAGTGCTTAACCACTTGCGCCTATCATCAGGAGCAGGCCGAATTATCAACACAAGCGATGTGGCGAACCAGTTTAAGACGCCTCTTACACAGCCAGGTCAAACGGCATACATCAACGAGATGGCCGATCGCATCATTCTCTCAGCCGACGACAGCACACACACGCCTAAACTCCACGTAGCTTATAGGCAAGGTGATAATTGGAGTACCCCCACTCCGCTACAAGGATTGGGAGGCTCTATCGAAAGTCAGGACTTTCCGTTCATGATGCCCGATGGCGTAACGCTCTACTATGCAGCACAAGGCGAAGAGAGCCTGGGTGGATATGATTTATTCGTTACGCGCTACAATGCTGACACTAAACAATTCCTTAAAGCAGAGAATTTGGGCATGCCCTTTAACTCTCCTGCCAACGACTACATGTTGGCCATTGATGAGCAAAATCAATTAGGATGGCTCGTTACTGACCGCAACCAACCTGCCGACACGGTTTGCATTTACGTGTTCATACCCAATAGCACTCGCGATGTTTATGATGTGAGTAACAGCACGAAGCAACAAATGCTTAATGCAGCTCGTTTGCACTCCATAGCCGACACGCAAACTGATGCCGAGGCTGTAGCATCTGCTCGTCAACGCTTGGCTGCCGTCATTCACCAAAGCGGGCAACAGGGCACCACTCGCCATCGTCGTTACGTTATCAACGACAATACTGTTTACACTCAACTCAATCAGTTTAAGAGTGACGCTGCACGTCGCATAGCTGACCAAGCTGACCAAGTGGCCGACCAAATAAGTGCGTTACAACAAGAGCAAACTCGCTTGTTGCGCCAACGCAGCACACAGCATAGCCCATTGTCTCAAACTAACGAGCGATTGCAACAAATCAAACAGCAACTTTTACAATTGCAGCAAGAGTATCACACGCTATGTAAAAACATGCGTAAAGCTGAGAAATAGTTGTTAGGCTACTTAGATGGTTTTAAACTTTAAGGTTAAGTAGTGTTTAAAATTAGTTGATATGAATGGGTGCAGTATTTCGTTCAGAAACATATGTTTATGGGCGAAAGAATGCGCCAAGGCATATCGACTCATTCTAAACATTATTATATAAACTAATTTTAAACACCTACTTATATATTAGTTTTGAAGTTATGAGGTTATAAAGTTAGTATATGAAAAACTTTGCTTATTATCCACCTTCCATAACTTCAAAACTAACATTATAACCTCATAACCTTCAACCTTAAAACTCACTCGATAAACTTAAAACCAATCTCATAATATCATGTCAAAAGAAATTATCGAATCATCAGAGCTTATCATCAATAATGATGGTAGCATCTTTCACCTTCACGTTCAGCCATCGCAATTGGCCGACAAGGTTATATTAGTAGGCGACCCAGGACGTGTGCCCTTAGTAGCATCACACTTCGACTCACAAGAGTGCGACGTGTCAAGCCGAGAATTTCGCACCATTACGGGTACATACCAAGGTAAGCGCATCACAGTTGTTTCAACAGGCATAGGATGCGACAACATCGACATCGTGCTCAATGAATTAGACGCTTTGGCCAACATCGACTTTAACACACGCACCATTAACGACCACCTACGCCAACTCGAAATAGTACGCATTGGCACATGCGGAGGACTACAACCTAACACTCCTGAGGGAACATTTGTAGCAAGCCAAGTCAGCATAGGGTTTGATGGTTTGCTCAACTTTTATGCAGGACGAAACGAAGTGTGCGACTTAGCTATGGAACGAGCCTTTTTAGGCCACATGGGGTGGCGCGGCACCCAATGCATCTCCCACCCCTATGTAGTTCACGCTAACAAGGATTTGCTACAGCGCATAGCTGGCACCGACATGGTGCGGGGCATCACCATAGCCTGTGGTGGTTTCTTCGGCCCACAAGGCCGCAAGCTGCGTCTACCTTTAGCCGACCCCGACCAAAACAAAAAGATTGAGCAATTTGAATACGACGGGTTACGCATTTGCAATTTCGAAATGGAAAGTAGTGCTTTAGCAGGTCTGTCATTACTCATGGGGCACAAAGCTACCACATGCTGCATGGTCATAGCCAACCGTTTGGCCCACAAAGCGAACCCTAACTACAAAAATAGTATTGATACCCTTATTAAGCTTGTGCTTGAACGTATCTAAGGGGATTATGTTGTTAAGTAGGTATTCAAAATTAGTTGATACAATCGTGCTCAGATTTTAGTCGATATGCCTTGGCGCATTCTTTCGCCCATAAACATAGGTTTCATCGCTCACGTAGCCCGCTACGCTACCATTTCAATTAATAAGTGCGAAAGTTATTTTTTATGTTCGCCCCATATCAACGCTTTTGCCCTTTCAAGGTTGTTCAAAATTGCCATCAAAAACGAAATTTCTTTTTAGGCTATTTTGAGTTTTAGCGGACAGTTCCCTTTGCCAGAATGGCAAACAAGTTGAGATAATAACAAAGATGATATTTGAACTTTGTTATATAGAAGCAATAATTTTTATTGTGCCAATATCCCCTTTGTGACATACGTACAAAGGGGAACACATAGGCTACGCCCTTGTGCGTTATAGAAGGAAAGTGGTAAGCTTAAAATCCTTGGGTTATGAACATTAATTATTTTACCGCTTACCGCGGTATACATAAGAACATAAACTAAGTAATAACACAAGGGACTTTGCTCTGCAGAAATCTCAAGAAAATAAGGGCTACGCCTGCAGTTTTAGAGCATTTTTTTCAAACTCTAACTCAAGGGCGTAGCCTGTATGTTTCTTTATGCGCCAAGTGCATAAAGCGTGAACAAAAAACTAAGTGCGTTTAAATCTGTCATAAAAATATGTCGAAATATGTTTATACGCTAAGCACCCTAACGTGTAGCGCACGAATAGATAAACGTATGCTTAGCGTGTATGACATATACTACATATTGAACATACACAGATATAGATGGAATTGTGAAATGCCTGATGTTATATTTTTAAAATCGAAGCATTCGTTTAGCCTCTATCTGAGTCGCCACAAGCGAATGCCAATAGAGGAAGGGTGCTCCTTTAAGTATTGATAGAGCGTTTTAGGCTCTTCAACCACTTTGTGGTGAATAGATGAAGCATTCAGCAAATGCAAAAGTCCATCCTTGCCCCACACGGCAAAACCTAAGTGAGAGTAATCAATACCAGCCTTGCGTGTAACAATGGCTACGATGTCGCCATCTGCCACATTTGACAGTTTACTATGTGGCAACCGCGTGTTGGCTTGCGTTAGGTAACGCCCATCAGGGCCGTTGTAGCGTTTCTCTAAAGCGGCTATGCTATCCACCCATTCGGGATGCGCTTTCAAAAACTTATATTTGTCGGGGTGAACCGACATGTAATAGTTTTGCACATTAATGAAGGTGGTGTATTGTTGGGGTAATTTAACCTCGTCAATAAGTCCCATGTCTTGGTTATTATGCATCCACCAGCTAAAGTAGTGTAGACGCGACAAATAGCCATTCATATGCCCATCAAAGTAGCGTAGCCGTAATAAGTTGCGACAGTAGTCGGCAAACGAGTCGCTATGTTGACGTTTGGTTAGAGTTAGCGCAAGAGTGGTTTCAACCAACGTGGTACAGTCAAGCTGCCGAAGGTTTACCACCAACTGCTCAGGGTCGGCCACCTCAAGTGTTGAAGCCACATAAGGTGTTCCCTTTAGTTGTCGTGCGTAAAACAACACATCATTCTGCCCCGTGTTCATGCGTAGCAACTTAACCACTAAGGCCGAATCAGCTTGTGTGTAAATGCACTTTTGCAAAAGTTGGGTTGTGGCTTTTTGCACAGAGTCATTAGTAGTCACTTGACAATCATTCTGTGTCATATGCTCAACTTTGCTTTGGGGCAATGCAGGTTGTGGTGTGGTGTGCTGACACGACCAACAAAGCAAGGGCAGCAAAAGTTGTAATAATAAATGCGTCATAATAAATGAAGAATTAGGCATAACCTATAAACGGGTTGATAGATGCTCCGCCCCTTCACTCCTATTAAGTGAAAGGCTTAAAGACACCTGTCAACCCGTTAACGTTAAATGTTAGTTATAAGTAGGTTTTACTTAATCAAGTCAACTGAGCGATTGATAAACTTGCTCAGAGCCTCACCACGTAGCAACCCATTTTGCAACAAAGCCAAATCAATAAGTTGTGGAACAATGGGGTTTTGCTTGCCATATTCGGCCCATACTTTTTTACGCGCTTCCTCTTGTGCAGCAATAGCTTCATTACACTCCTTCATGTCAGCCTTGTCAGCATCAGTCAGTTCTTCAGGCTTTTTATCCTTTTGTCCCTGTTCTATAGCTGTGTGGCGAGCATGTAAGCCCTTTAATTCGCTCTCAATGGGTTGCAACTTATCAGCCAAGTTGCTCTTCATGTCGGCCAACACCTCCTTAACCAATCGGTGGTCAGCATTTAGCACCACATTATACATGTCAGGCATTTCGCCATAAAACGACATACCCTGCTGGTAGCGGCTAGCATCCTTCATACGGCGCATGTATTCACTCTGCGTAATAATGATAGGTGTAGCTTGTTCGCCCAAGGCAGCTTGTTCCACGTGGAATTGAGCCTTGTCAATAGTAGGCAACTCGGCAGTAAACACGCCTGTAAGCGAAGCTGCATCTTCAGCGTTTAATTCGTTTTTAGGTGCATCCTCCTTTTGAATAATGCGGTCAATCACATCGCCATCAACACGGCTGAAGCGACACTTTTCAAGTTTCTGTTCCAGCATGTTAACCATGGCAGTGTCGAGCTGTCCGTCAAGCAACAACACGCTATAGCCTTTAGCCTTAGCACTCTCAATGTAGCTATATTGCTCATCGCGGTTAGTGGCATACAAGTAAATCAAGTTGCCATCCTTGTCAGTTTGGTTGTCCTTAATGAGGTCGCGATATTCGTCAAAGGTAAAGTACTTGCCCTCAACATCCTTGAGCAAAGCATACGATTTAGCCTTGTCATAAAAGTCGTTTTCAGAGAGCATACCATAGTTGATGAACAACTTCAAGTCATCCCACTTTTGCTCAAAATCCTTACGGTCAGACTTAAAAATAGACTGTAGTCGATCGCTTACCTTCTTTGTAATGTAGGTAGATATTTTCTTTACATTAGCGTCACTCTGCAAGTAGCTACGGCTAACGTTAAGTGGAATGTCGGGAGAGTCGATAACACCATGCAACAAAGTCAAGAAGTCGGGTACAATGTTTTCAACTTGGTCAGTTACGAACACTTGGTTGCAGTAGAGTTGAATTTTGTTGCGATGAATATCGAGATTGCTCTTGATGCGAGGAAAGTAGAGAACGCCCGTTAAGTTAAATGGGTAGTCAACGTTTAAGTGAATCCAGAACAAAGGCTCGTCGGACATGGGGTAAAGTTCGTGATAGAACTTTTTGTAGTCCTCATCCTTTAACGTAGCAGGTGCCTTGGTCCATAGAGGGGTAGTGTCATTCACCACGTTATCCTCGTCAGTATCAACCTGTTTGCCATCCTTCCACTCTGTTTTTTTGCCAAAAGCAATAGCCACGGGCAAGAATCGGCAATACTTAGTGAGCAATTCTTGAATTTTATTCTTTTCAAGGAACTCTACGCAATCATCTGACACGTGCAACACAATGTCAGTACCGCGGTCACTCTTTTCACAATCGTCAATTTCAAAGGCAGGTGAACCATCACAAGTCCATTTTACCCCCTTAGCCTCCTCGCGGAAACTACGTGTAATGATATCGACGCGGTCGGCAACCATAAATGCCGAATAAAAGCCCAATCCAAAGTGTCCAATAATAGCCGAAGCGTCATCCTTATACTTTTCAAGGAAATCGTTAGCGCCCGAAAAGGCAATTTGGTTAATATATTTATCAATTTCCTCAGCCGTCATGCCAATACCGCGGTCGCTAATTGTAAGCGTTTTAGCCTCTTTGTCAACAGCTACATGAATGGTAAGGTCACCCAATTCGCCTTTAAAGTCGCCCTTCATGGCTAAGGTTTTGAGCTTTTGCGTGGCATCAACCGCGTTACTTACAATTTCGCGTAGAAATATGTCGTGATCGCTATAGAGAAACTTTTTAATTACAGGAAATATGTTTTCCGTTGTAATGCCTATATTACCTTTTTGCATAATTCGTTATGTTTTTATGTATTTTCTTTTCAAAAACATGTTATGCAAAAGGTATGCCAAATATAAAAACATCAGTCAATATACTTTGGTAAGTATTACCTGTTGGCATATTTGTTGGTTAACGGGTAAGTAAGCTATGCACCACTTATTATGTTAAAGTCAGAATGTACTATACTCATGTGCCATTGAGTACTATGCTCATGTGCCATTGTACTATGCTCATGTGCCATTGAGTACTATGCTCATGTGCCATTGAGTACTATGC